>Ga0247836_1001057_pt1 | contig 46982 bp, 40 predicted proteins | sample LaCruzMarch2015__4_FD_187116 | JGI IMG/M metagenome (GOLD analysis project Ga0247836, IMG submission 187116) | Freshwater microbial communities from meromictic Lake La Cruz, Castile-La Mancha, Spain - LaCruzMarch2015_14m | ecosystem: Environmental > Aquatic > Freshwater > Lake | place: Spain... | reverse complement strand
TCGCTCTTTGGGATTCGGCAACCGACGAGCTTGATGTTTTGCTCGATAAAAGAATTGCAAGCTTCTCCAAAGACCGCATGATGACTTTGATCGAGGCAATGGCTGCAGTGATAGTTGCGTTTGCAATTTCACTATATGTTGTAGGTAGTGTAAAAGTATCTTTGAAAAAGGTGCTTTCTGCAATGAGTGAAATTTCTTCGGGAAATATATCTTATCAAGTGCCTTGTGTAAAACTTCAAGATGAGATCGGTGACATGGCAAGGGGGTTATTGATTTTTCAAGAGAAATTAAAGCATAAATTGGATTTAGAGCATGATTTTAATGTAAATATAAAACAAATAGCCGATAATTTTGCTTTATCTGCCCAAGATATGGAATCGCATGCTAGTGAGGTTATGAATTTATCAGGTGCGGGAAATAAAAAAATTAAACATCTCTCGGATTGTATCGGCAGCACTTCGACAGGTATGCAAAATATAGTAGATGCAACTGAAGAATTGAGTTCCACAATAAATGAAATCGGCAACCAAATGTCTATAGCCTCGAAAATGACGACTAATATTGTGGATAAATCCAAAAATGCCGATGAAAAAGCTGCAAATTTAAGTGTTGCTGCAGGGGAAATCGGTGATGTTATCGGAATAATAAATGCTATTGCTGCAAAAATCAATTTACTTGCTTTAAATGCTACAATTGAGGCGGCGAGAGCCGGGGAGGCAGGAAAGGGATTCGCAGTTGTTGCCACCGAAGTTAAAAATCTTGCTACACAAACCACCAAGGCAACTCATGAGATAGAAGAACAAATTTCTTTTATGAGAAACTCGGTCGGAGATACGGTTGATGCTATCCGTGCCATAAATAGTGAAGTTGATGAGGTCAATAATATTTCAATTTCCGTATTTTCTGCAATTGAACAGCAAAAAAACTCAACTCAAGAAATTTCCAAGCATATATCTGAGGTTTCTAATATTTCCAAACAAGTGACCCAGAATGCCGATGATGTAATTCATTCTTCTGCAAAAAGCGAAGATGCTGCCAATAAAATGGTAGAGGCTTCAAAAGAATTGTCGGTGCAATCTAAAAAGTTGCGTATTCAGGTTCAGTCTTTTTTTGATAAAATGAGTTCTAACTTATAACTTAAATTAATAATAATAAATTTTTACGGGGGGTTTTAATGCATACTATAAAAAGCAAGTTTTTCTTGATCAGTGTTTTGTCGATTATGAGCATTATCTATTTGGCATATAATTCTTCACATAGCTTGGGAGTTATGTCGGAAAATGCTAAAAAAGCCGCAATTTCATATGAACTTGTCCATGCTTTTATGGAAGCCGATATGATGCATGATGCATTGCGTGGAGATGTTAGTGCGGCATTAACCGCACTGCGAAATAATGACAAGAATTTAATGTTGAATACTCAAAAAGAAGTTATTGATCATGCTGAAACTATTCATAATGCAGTAGAGCATTACACCTCTCTTGATGCTCCGGATGACATAAAAAATGAGCTAACAAAAATTAAACCGATACTAGAAAAATACAAGGAATCGGCTTTACATATGGTGGAAGAAGCCAGTAAAGATTTTGATGCAAAAACATCTAAAGCAAATGATGGATACACTGAATTTCAAAAGAATTTTAGCGAAGCTGAGGAAATTCAAGATGTTGTAGCAAATAAAATTGATGCTTGGTCGCTTGAACTAAAAGATAAGCAAATTCAGACTGCAGAATCTGCAACAAAAATGGTTATAGTTGCATCTTTACTTTCAATATTACTTTCGTTTATTATTCAGTTTTTCTCGCAACTATATCTATTCCCTAGATTATCTTACATACAAAATACTATGCTTGTTCTTTCTGAAGGTCAGCATAATATAACAATAAAATATACCGAAAATAAAAATGAGATCGGGAATATGGCACGTGCATTGCTGGTTTTCCAAGAAAAATTAAAAAACAAAGTTGCTTTAGAAAATGATTTTAACGTTAATGTTAAAGACATAGTTGATAATGTAGCGGCGGCTGCAACCGAGATGGAAGCAACGGCAAGAGACGTGGTTAATTTAACAAGTTCCGGTAATAAAAAACTCACTCAATTGTCTAATGCAATTAAGGGCACTTCAGGCGGAATGCAAACCATAGTTTCTGCGACTGAGGAGCTTGGTGCAACCATAAATGAAATTGGTGGACAAATGTCACTTGCCTCGACAATGACAAAAGACGTAGTAGAAAAATCTAAACATGCCGATGCAAAGGCAACAAATCTAACTATAGCTGCAGGAAAAATCGGTGATGTTATCGGAATAATAAATGCTATTGCAGCAAAAATTAACCTACTGGCTTTAAACGCAACGATTGAAGCGGCACGGGCAGGTGACGCCGGCAAAGGATTTGCGGTGGTTGCCACAGAAGTTAAAAATCTTGCTACCCAAACTACCAAGGCTACTCAAGAAATCGAAGAGCAAATTTCATTTATGCGTAATTCGGTCGGTGATACTGTTGAGGCGATCCAAGCAATCAATAGCAAGGTTGATGAAGTAAATAATATTTCGATTTCGGTGTTTTCTGCAATTGAGCAACAAAAAAGCTCGACACAGGAAATTTCCAAACATATATTTGATGTCTCAAACGTATCCAAACAAGTTACCGAGCATGCAGGTGACGTTATTCATTCTTCGGAAAATAGTGAGGCTGCGGCTCATCAAATGGTGGACGCTTCCAACGAACTTTCACGCCAGTCTGAAAAATTACGTGTTCAAGTGCAGAACTTTTTTGATAAAATTCGTGCCGGCTGATAAATTTATTGCATATGAAAATCGTCTCCCGAAAGGAGCGATTTTCTACTGCTAAGTAAAGCGTAATAAAATTTCAATAGTGCAACTCTTGAAATAAAATAGGAATATAGAGTATGAAAAACGTGTATTTAATTGCATTACTTAAAATTATATTGGTTTTTCTACTCTATCCTTTAAATTTATATGCCGAAGATAAATCTCCCGTAACCGGTGCTTTGCCCGATAAGATAAGTATTAGAGTCGGTGGTGGGGGGAGCGGTTATGTTTTTGATAGCAATCGGATTTATATAGAGTTTTGTGAAAACAATTCACTGGATAAAAAATATTGTTATACGCCGAATCGGCATTTAAAAATATCTGGTAGTAAGACCGATGCTCTAAAAATTGAACCGGCGATTGAAGGGGAATGGCGTTTTGCAAGCGATTATAGTATTGCATTTACACCAAAAAAACCTTGGCAGCCCGGAACTAAATATACAATTACTTTCAATAAAGGGCTTTTCCCCGAACAGGTTGATTTGACGAGTAAAGATTATTCTTTCGTGAGCCAAAATCTTTATATTGCCTCACAAAAAATGACTTATTTACAAGATGCCAATGACCCGAGCAAAAAACTCGTAAGCACAAAACTTACTTTTAATTATCCGATTGCTAAGGATTCGCTCGAAAATGCTTTAAATTTCAAGTTTGAAGGACAGAATAAAAAGCTCGCTTTTTCATTTGGATTTGAAGAAGATAACAAAACCGCAAATATAACCGTGCCGATTGAAAAACTAGCACCTGATTCGCAATTTATAAATCTGACAATAAATCCTTCAATAAAAAGTTTCGATAATATAGGTGTTCTAAAAGCAAATCCGCATATGAAAGATAATCAATTCTCGGATCGGGTATTGATTCCAAGTCTCTATGATTATTTAAAAGTTGAGAATGCTACGAGTAGAGTTCTTAAGAATAAACATTACGTTCCCGAACAAAAAATAATTTTAGAAAGCAATGCCAAGATTGATTCTAAAGAGGCGGCAAAATTCATCGAGTTAAAATTGCTTCCAAAAGACAAAGAAACTCAAGGGCTTGCCCCTAAAAAAGATTATACCTGGGAAAGTCCGAGTGAAATCACTGCCGAATTACGCAGCACTTTGCCTAAAGTTGATTTTTCTTCTGCCGATCCCGATGCCGAAGCTTCTTTGATCAACGAATTTAACTTTATCGGCGAAGGCGGAAGATACGTCTTGCTAACTATGAAAAGAGGAACACCTGCTTTGGGCGGTTATCAATTGGGACGTGATTATGAGGCAATTATAAAAATACCGAGCCTTCCCAAAGAAGTAAAAATCATGGCGGAAGGTGCAGTTCTATCATTATCGGGTGAAAAAACGGTTTCCTTATTGTCACTCGGAGTGTCTGAACTTGAATATAAAATCGGGCGGGTAAAAGAAGAGGATTTAAGCCATTTGATTAGCCAAACTAGGGGGAATTTTTCTAATCCGATATTTAAAAACGAATATGATTTTAATCAAAATAATTTGAGTAAAATATTTAGCGAAACCAAAAAATTATCGGTCAGCGATTATAAAAAACCGACTTATTCTTCTTTTGATTTCACTAAATATATTGAAGGCGGCAAAGGGTTGTTTTTCTTAAACGTAACCGGTAAATATGAAAATACCGATAATGCAAAATCTAAAAAAACCTCACTTTCTTATAGTTCTACCGAATCACGTTTTATTCTAGTTACCGATTTAGGTCTAATAGTGAAGAAAAATGCCGACGGCACTCGTGACATATTCGTGCAGTCGATCTCAGAAAATGCTCCGGTAAAGCGGGTTGAAATTCAAGTTCTCGGTACAAATGGCGAGCCTGTGGCGACTGCCAAAACCGACGGTGACGGGCATGCAACTTTGCCAAATCTTGACGGATTTATAAATGAAAAATTGCCGGTAGCATTTGTGGCGAGAAAAGGCGACGATATATCTTTCCTGCCTTATGAACGCAACGACCGTCAGCTTAATTATTCCAAGTTTGACGTTAACGGCATCACCTCAACAGAGGGCTTAAAGGCTTATATGTTCACCGATCGGGGGATTTATCGCCCTGGTGAAACTGCTCATTTTGGAATTATCGTCAAAGATAAAGACTGGGCAAAAGATTTAACCGGTTTACCGCTGATTTTGGAAGTTACCAATTCAAGAGGGCAGCTAATTGATAAACAAATTTTAAATCTTTCGCATGAAGGCTTGATTGCCGCCGATTATATAACAAGCGAAACCGGAGCAACCGGAATTTACAATGCCGATATTTATCTCGGCAAAGACGAAAATCAAAAAGGTTTGCATTTGGCAAACGTGCCTTTACGGATTGAAGAATTCTTGCCCGATCGCATGAAAATGACATCGTTGTTTGTGCAAGCAGGTAAACCTGTTGAGGCTTTGGCTTGGGTTAAGCCCGAGCAACTCGAAGCCGACGTTACTTTGATGCAATTATACGGATCACCTGCAGTAAATCGCAAAGTTACGGGGAAACTTAATTTTGCTCCGGGATTCTTCGGTTTTGCAACTTATAAGGATTATAATTTCACTGCCGGCAATATGACCGACAAATCTTTTGAGGAAAATTTAGCCGATAAAACTACCGATGAAGCAGGTAAAGCCAATTTTGCTCTGGATTTGCAAAAATATAAAGACTCAACCTTTAGACTAACTTTTTTGGGTGAAGGCTTTGAACCGGATTCCGGTAAAAGCGTTAAAACCTCAAAATCGGTTTTGGTTTCTCCGCTTGATTATGTTTTGGGAGTTAAAGAAGACGGCAATCTTTCATATATATCACCGGGTGATAAACGCAGTATTTCATTGATTGCGGTTAATCAATCACTCGCAAAAATTACCGCAAGTAACGTGACTTCCGAACTTAAAAAAGTGAAATCAATCCAATCACTCACAAAAGCCGGCAACGGTAGCTATAGTTATCAGTATAACGATGTGGAAACTTTGCTCAAAAGCGAAGCGATAAGCGTACCTGTATACGGCATTAAAATTGATATTCCGAGCGAAAGTTCGGGCAGTTATGTTCTTATCTATAAAAATCAAGCAGGTGTTGTGCTTGCCCGAGTTCCGTTTAAAGTGGTCGGTGAAGCAAATGCAGCCGCAGGTTTTACACGTGATGCCAAAATGGACATAACTCTTGATAAACCTGCTTATAAATCAGGCGATAATATCAAGCTTAATATTGAATCTCCTTATAGCGGAACCGGGTTGATTACGATTGAGACCGACAAAGTCCATAGCTGGAAATGGTTTAATACCGACAAAACAATCAGCACCCAGTCGATAGAAATTCCCAAAGATTTTGAGGGTAAAGGTTTCATTAACGTTCAATTTACCCGTGATTTGAAATCCAAAGAAATTTTCACAAGTCCGCTAAGCTTTGCAGTAGTTCCGTTCGTTGCAAATATCGAAGAGCGTGATGCCAAGATAAAACTCGAGATTGCCAAAGAAGTGCGTCCGGGATCATCGGTAAACGTGGCTTATAGCAGCAAACAAAAAGGCAAAATCGTAATTTATGCAGTCGATGAAGGTATTTTACTTTACGGGCATTATAAAAATCCCGATCCGCTCGAGCATTTCTTGATGAAACTCGGGCTTGAAGTAAGCACTTCGCAGATTATGGATTTGCTATTACCGGAATATTCGATTTTAAGTTCACTCTCGCAAGTCGGCGGTGACGGATTTGCTAATGACGGTAAAAACCTCAATCCGTTCAAACGCAAAACCGAACCTCCTGTTGCCTATTGGTCGGGAATTTTGGAAAGCGATTCGCAAGTTCGCAATTGGAATTTCAAGGTCCCAACGTATTTTAACGGCGGTGTTCGCATAATCGCAGTTTCGGTTTCCGATGCAACTATGGGAACAAACCAAACCGGATTAACGGTTCGTGGACCTTTGATCGTTACTCCGAATTTGCCTTTATTTGCCGCACCGAGTGATAAATTCGTTGCCACTGCAACTATCGTCAATTCGCTAAAAGGTTCGGGTAAAGATGCCAAGGTTAAATTGGCAATCGAGCCTTCCGAACAATTGCAAGTTATCGATGCTCCCAAGGAAGAATTGCTCATTCCCGAAGGCAAAGAAATCACCGTGCCGATAAAATTGCAGGCAAGTGATAAACTCGGCTCCGGTGAGTTGCGTTTAACCGCAAGTTCGGGAAGCGAGCATTTCACGATTTCGCAAACTTTGAGTATTCGTCCGCCGATGCCGTCAACCACGATCCTCAAAAGCGGATTTAGCAAAGCATTGAGCGATACGGTTAAAGATTTGCCGGTTTTATACCCCGAACTTGCCGATATTCACGCCGCAGTTTCAAGCTTACCGCTTGCGATTATCGGTGGATTACGGGATTATTTGGTCAATTATCCTTACGGTTGCAGTGAGCAGCTGACCAGCCAAACCTTCCCCAATGTTTCGCTTTACGGTAATTCCGAGCTTATCAAAGCTTTCGGTTGGAATATGCAAGAGATGGACACTGCTATTAAGCATGGATTCAATCAATTGCGTGAGAGACAAAATTATTCCGGCGGTTTCGGTATGTGGAGCTATTATAATGATTCCAATCAATTTATTTCAAATTACGTAATTCATTTGTTGATTGAAGCGAAAGAAAAGAATCTTCCCGTACCTGAAGAGACTTTGCAAAACGCAATTCGTAACCTCAAAAACACCGTAAATGAAGCTCCGCATTCGATCGAAGAAGCTCGGGAAAAAGCTTATGGAATTTATTTATTGACCCGTATGGGCGAGATTACGACCAATTATATTCCGCATTTGACCGATTATCTCGATAATTATCATCGTGAAACTTGGCATAGCGATTTAACTGCGGTTTATCTCGCCTCGACTTATCAGTTGATGCAAATGGAGAATGAGGCAAATGCGTTATTGGATAAATTCGAGCTTGATAAGCCGGTGATTTATACAAATTCATTCCATGATTATTCATTCTACGACAGCTTGACCAAATATTCGCAATATGTATATTTGATCTCGAAAAACTTCCCTAAAAATCTTGCCAAAATGGATAAGGCAGTGATTTACCGAGTTGCCAATTTTGTCGGCGAGGAAAATTACAACACGGTTTCTTCGGCTTATGCGGTTATGGCGATTGCTGCATATGTAGATGCAAGCAAAGATGCACTCGCCAACGTTACGATGTCTGCTGTGGATATGGCAGGCAAACCGGTTGATCTTAGCGTGATCGGCGAGCGTCTCAAAGTTGCAAATATAAAGCAACCGCTTGCAACACTTACCTTTAATTCCACGACCCCGAACTTTTTCTATCAAATTGCAAGTAACGGTTATGAGCGGAAATTGCCGGATAAACCGATCATGCAAGGCTTGGAACTCAGCCGTGAGTATCTCGATGCAAGCGGAAAACCGGTAACAAAAGTTAAAATCGGCGACCGAATCGACGTTGTAATGACGTTGCGTTCGGGTAGTAACAAAACTCTACGAAACATCGCAATCGTAGATTTATTGCCGGCAGGTTTTGAGCTTGAACCCGAAGCAAAAAAGCAAGAAAAAGTTGCCAAAGAAAATAATGCAAATAGCGAGTCTGAAAGTGATGAAATGCCTGCAGATACTCCGAGTACCGGCAATCCCGAAGAATCCGAAGATGAAAATACTACGACTACTTCTTCCGATAAACTTGCCGATTGGACTCCGGAATCGGTTGATCGTCGTGAAGATAGAATCATTATTTACGGAACTTTCGGCACCGAGGTTAAGAAATATCATTATCGCATTAAAGCAACTGCCAAAGGTGAATTTATAACCCCGCCTTATTATGCCGAGTCGATGTATGATCCTAAGCTCAAAACCCGTGGTTTAGCCGGCAAGATTGAAGTGGAGTAGATGAAATTCGGTTGGATAAAGAGAGGGAAGCGTCGCACGAAATTTCTTGCGATAATACTATTGCCGCTTTTGATATTTTTGGCAATTCCGCCAGATTTGCTCCAAGATGTAAGTTTTTCACGTTCGGTGAATGATCGTAGCGGCGAGCTGCTTAGGCTTACTCTTGCCAAAGATCAAAAATATCGCCTTTTTGTTCCGCTGCAAAATATTTCGCCCTTATTGATAAAAAGTGTGCTTTTACATGAGGATAAATATTTTTATTCACACCCCGGTGTTAATCCTATTGCGGTAGCTCAAGCGGCGTGGCGGCATCTCGGCGGCAGCGGACGGGGCGGAGCATCGACGATTACCATGCAAACCGTACGCCTAAAATCTGGAATCCACAGCAAAAATATATTGGGCAAAATGTGGCAAATGTTGCAAGCTTTCCGCTTGGAACTGCATTATAGCAAAAATCATATTCTCGAGGCATATCTTAATCTTGCACCTTACGGCGGCAATGTCGAAGGGGTAGGGGCGGCAAGTCACATTTATTTTTCAAGAAACGTTGATGCGTTAAGTCTGCCCGAGGCTTTAACTTTGGCGGTGATTCCGCAAAGCCCGGCAAAACGTATGCCGAATGCCAAAAACGAACAATTTATTTTGCAGGCACGAGAGCGTTTATTTAATAAGTGGGTTAAAGATTCTCCCCAAGATATAAAATTTGCCGGCCTCATTTCAAGAAAAATGCAATATAAAAGCAAAGGTGATCTGCCATTTATTGCACCGCAATATACGAGCCGTTTGCTTAAGCAATCGGGTAAAAACAATATCATTGCTACACTTGATAAAAGCAATCAAGAACTACTAACTCGAATTCTCAAAGGTTATGTTAATCATCGCTTAGAGTTGGGAATTGCCAATGCATCGGCGATGTTGGTCGATATAAATAGCCGGGAAGTCATCGCAAGCGTCGGCTCGGTAAATTATTTTGATTTGCTGCATCAAGGAATGCTCGACGGCACCAAAGCAAGACGCTCGCCCGGCTCTGCCCTCAAGCCGTTTATTTATGCTTTGGCGTTTGAACAAGGGATTATCCACCCGATGAGCCTACTGCGTGATGTCAAAACCGAATACGCAACTTATGCCCCGGAAAATTACGATCACGATTATCAAGGGCCGCTTTCTGCTCATGATGCTTTGATAAAAAGCCGTAATATTCCTGCTTTGTGGGTTGCCGAGCAGCTCAAAAAACCGAGTTTTTACGATTTTCTGGGTTCGGCAAATATCGATAAGCTAAAAACCCAAGAAGCCTACGGATTATCGCTGGTTCTCGGCGGTGCCGAAGTGACGATGCAAGAATTGGTCGGGCTTTATGCAATGCTCGCTGATAACGGAAATCTAAAAAATCTGATTTATCAACGAGATGAAAAGCCGCTTGCCGGCAAGCAATTATTGTCTCCCGAAGCGGCATTTTTAACCCTCGATATTTTAAAGGATAATCCACCGCCGGGCGGTTCGTTAATTTCCGATAATCTGCATATTCCCGTATATTGGAAAACCGGTACTTCGGGCGGTTTGCGAGATGCTTGGAGTGTGGGAATTTTCGGGCATTATGTTTTGGCAGTGTGGACGGGGGATTTTAGAGGCAGCCGACACGGACAATATGTCGGTTACGTCACCGCAGCACCTCTGTTTTTTGAGATCGTGCGGGCAGTGACCGCTAAAGAAAATCTTGTTGATATAATCCAAGCAAAATCAAACGCTTTGAATATCCGTAAAACTTTTGCCTGTAGCGACACCGGCGATATTAACAATATTTATTGCCCGGTGAAGCAGCCTGTTTGGATTATTCCCGGAATATCGCCGATAAAATCGAGTGATATTTATCGCCGAGTTGCAATCAATGACCAAACCGGCAAAATTGCATGTAAATTTGTTCCCGGTAAAACATCTTATCGGGTGGTTGAATTTTGGTCGTCGGAATTGAGTGAAGTTTTTGCCAAAGCAGGCATTAAAAAAACTCCGCCACCACAAAGTGAGGAAAATTGCGGACAAAGCGGATCAAGCGGTGTTGCATCACCGCCGCATATAATCTCACCTGCAAAAAATTTGAGTTACCACATCAACCCGAGCAAAGAGGAAAACAAAATCTCTCTTAAAGCTTCTTTTGATGCCGGGGTGGAATCGGCTTTCTGGTTTGTCGATAATATCCCGGTCGGACGTGCCAAACCCGACGAAACTATCTTTTGGGAATTAAAACACGGTAATTATATAGTTAGAGTAATCGACGATAAAGGAAATTCCGATAGTCGCAATTTAAGCGTGGATTAAATTATACAGATATAATTTATGCCAAATTTCCTTATAAAACATAGTTTATAATAGTTGACTAAATTAGTGGGTCTTTCTATAATAACGGCAATTGAAAATAGAAAGCCGCCAAATGCAAACTCATAGTAACAGTAAATTAAAGTTTCCTATATACTTGGATTATCAGGCAACTACTCCGCTTGACCCACTGATTTTGAACAAAATGCTACCTTATTTCACCGAGAAATTCGGCAATCCGCATTCTCGCACCCATGCTTACGGTTGGGAAGCCGAGGCTGCGGTTGACATCGCCCGTGAGCAAATTGCATCTTTAATCAATGCGAGTGAAAAAGAGATTATTTTTACCTCGGGTGCGACCGAATCCAATAATTTGGCGATCAAAGGTGCGGCACATTTTTATAAAGATAAAAGAAATCATATAATCACCTGTATAACCGAACATAAATGCGTTTTGGATTCTTGCCGCAAGCTCGAGCAAGAAGGTTTTGAGGTGACTTATTTGCCGGTAGAAAAAAACGGGGTCATCTCGCTTGATGTTCTGCGTTCTGCGATAAAAGACAATACCTTACTGGTTTCGATTATGGCGGTTAATAATGAAATCGGGGTGATTCAACCGCTTGCCGAGATCGGTAAAATATGTCGGGAAAAAGGCGTATTTTTCCATACCGATGCTGCACAAGCATTCGGCAAAATACCGCTTGATGTTGAGGCAATGAATATCGATTTGATGAGTATCTCCGGGCATAAAATCTATGCTCCCAAAGGCATCGGGGCGATTTATATCCGTCGTCGCCCAAGGGTGCGTTTGGAGGCTTTAATCAGCGGTGGCGGTCAAGAGCGGGGCTTCCGTTCGGGTACTTTGCCGACTCCGCTTTGCGTGGGACTGGGTGAAGCAGCAAAAATCGCCAAAGCCGAAATGGGCAAAGATAATGAGCATGTTAGACGTTTGTCGGAAAAGTTTTTGCATGAAGTTGCCGAACAAATCCCCGATGTGTACCTCAACGGTGACCGTGTACAACGTTATATGGGTAATATAAATTTGAGCTTTGCCTATATTGAAGGTGAATCGATGATTATGGCTCTGAAAGATTTAGCGGTTTCTTCAGGTTCTGCCTGTACCTCTGCCTCGCTTGAGCCTTCTTATGTGCTTCGTGCATTGGGGGTAAACGAGGAAATGGCTCATACTTCGATCCGTTTCGGTATCGGACGCTTTACCACCGACGAAGAGATTGATTATGCTATAAATTTGATTAAAAATAGCATCAGCCGCCTGCGTGAGATGAGTCCTCTTTGGGAAATGGTGCAAGAAGGAATCGATATCAGTAAAATCGAGTGGAGTGGGCATTGAGAGAGATTTCAGGTTGCAGATTTCAGGTATTAGTAATTTTCTGTAACCTTACATCTAAAACCTATAACCTGGGAAATAAAGAAAGAATAAAAAATGGCATATAGTGAAAAAGTAGTCGACCATTATGAAAATCCCCGCAATGTCGGGGCGATGGATAAAGACGATAGCCATGTCGGAACCGGCTTGGTTGGAGCTCCGGCTTGCGGTGACGTTATGAAGTTGCAAATTAAAGTTAGTGATCAAGGCATTATCGAAGATGCCAAGTTCAAAACTTTCGGCTGCGGTTCGGCGATTGCTTCGAGTTCACTGGTTACCGAATGGGTAAAAGGCAAGTCGATCGACGAAGCAATGCAGATCAAAAACAATCAAATTGCCGAATATCTTGCTTTACCACCGGTAAAAATCCATTGCTCGGTTTTGGCGGAAGATGCAATTAAAGCGGCAATTGAAGATTATAAATCCAAAAATGCGGCGTAAAAGAAGTGGAGGCGTGACTAAGGCAGGTGCCACGAGTCACGTAACACGGATATTACCTAGGTAAATTATATGATAACTATAAGTGAATCGGCAATATCACGCATTCGTGATTTACTTGCGGCACGAGGCAAACCTTCGGTCGGGATTAAAATCGGCGTGCGTACAAAAGGTTGCTCGGGGCTTTCTTACAGCGTTGAATATGCAGACGAAATTAGCAAATTCGACGAAGTAATCGATACCGGCGAGTTTAAAGTACTGATTGACCCCAAAGCCACGTTTTTTCTTCTCGGCACCGAGATGGATTATGTCGAAGAAAAGCTCAAAAGCGGCTTTACTTTCAGAAATCCCAATGAAAAAGGACGTTGCGGCTGCGGTGAATCTTTCCATGTTTGACAAATGTACATACAAATGTTAGTATAAATATATGTTAATTGAGTCGGTGAACGGATTTGATTGGAATGACGGCAACCTCGAAAAATGCCAAAAGCACGGAGTTTCTATACAAGCTCTTGAGTCGGCATTTCAAAGAGAAATAAGTATTTTTCCCGATATTATCCATTCGCAAGATGAAGAGAGATTTATTTCAATAGGTAAAACTTACGAAGGACGCAGTATATTTATTGTTTTTACTTTACGCATTATAGAAAAACAGAAATTTATCCGTCCGATCAGTGCGAGATATATGCACAAAAAGGAGATTGAACATTATGAAAAAACAATTGCCAGAACTAGCTAACGATAAAGAAGCAGAGGATTTTCTTGATTCGGTTGATCTTACACAATATGATTTGTCGAAAATGCAGCAGGTGAATTTTGAATTTCATCCCAAAGACAAAAGCATAACCTTGCGGCTTCCCGAGTCGTTATTAACTACTATCAAATATCAAGCGGTGCAAAGCGGAATTCCATACCAACGATTCATTAGACAAGCACTTGAAAATATTGTGCATTGTAATAAGTGATCCACATGTCTAGCATCAACTATTTCTCAATTTTTAATCTCGATGTTGGGTTTGACCTCAACTTATCAGAGCTAGAAAAGATTTATTTTGCCAAGCAGAGGGAATTTCACCCCGATAGGTTGATCGGCAAATCACCTTCCGAACGTGCTGCGGCAATTTCTCAATCGATGTCGGTAAATTCGGCATATGAAACTCTAAAATCTCCGTTAAAGCGGATTTGGCATATTTTGAATCTTGAGGGAATCGAGCAAGATAAAGTAAAGCCGGACAATAAAATTTTAATCGAAATTATGGATATTCGTGAACAACTTGCAGATGCCGGAGATATTGCCGAACTTGAGAAAATAAGTGCAAAAAATAAAATTGCTATTGCACAAATAATTGGCGATATTTTATTAGGATTTGCTGCAAAAGATTTTAATCTCTTAACAAAGCTCGCAACAAGATTTAGCTATCTTGCCAAAATTGAGGAAGAAATAATCGCTAAGATTAGAATTATTTCAGCACGTTAACCAGTGCATTGACTAGATCGTCTATCATCGCATCACTATGGAGCGGACTCGGAGTTATCCGCAAACGCTCGGTTCCCCGAGGGACTGTCGGGAAGTTAATCGGCTGCACATAGATATCATACTCTTTAAGCAAAATATCCGAGGCTTGTTTGCATTTTACCGGATCACCGACAATCAGCGGAATAATATGAGTATCGGTTTGCATTATATTCAAACCGGCAGCCATCATTTTTTGTTTGGTTTGGCTAACTTTTGTTTGATGCAGCTCACGCTCGCTAGCACTTTGCATTAAATATTCGATGCTTGCAATACTACCGGCAGCGATTGCAGGGGGCAGGGTGGTCGTAAAAATAAACCCCGGCGCAAAAGAGCGGATAACATCGATTATTTCACCTGATGCCGCAACATAACCGCCGATCACACCGTAAGCTTTGGCAAGGGTGCCTTGAATAACGTCGATACGCTCCGCCAATCCTTCACGCTCGGCAATTCCTGCTCCGTGCTGCCCGTACATGCCGACCGCATGAACTTCGTCAAGATAGGTAATTGCATTATATTTATCAGCGAGATCGCAAATTTCTTTGATATTTCCGATGTCACCGTCCATAGAATAAACCGACTCAAATGCGATAATTTTAGGGCGATTTATATCGCTTGCTTTGAGTAAATCCTCCAAATGTTGCATATCGTTATGGCGGAATACATGCTTTTCGCTTTTTCCCATGCGAATTCCGCTAATCATCGAGGCGTGATTAGATTCATCGGAAAAAATTACGCAACCGGGCAAATGCGATGCCAGCGTGCTAAGTGCGGCTTCATTGGCGATATAGCCCGAGTTAAAAGCCAAAGCGGCTTGTTTATTGTGGAGTTTGGCAAGTAATTCTTCAAGTTCGACGATCAAATGATGATTGCCCGAAATATTACGGGTTCCGCCTGCACCTGCACCGAGAGTATCGATTGCATTTTTCATTGCATTTAGAACTTTTTGGTGCTGCCCCATGCCTAAATAATCATTGGAACACCAGACGGTTATTTTTTTACCCGTGGCATGACTATAGGCTTGCGGAAACTCACCGACGTTGCGTTCCAAATCATGAAAAACACGATAACGCCCTTCGTCTTTGAGATTATCCAGCAGGGCTGAAAAATGCTCGTCATAATTAAATAAATTGCTCATTTACTTTCTTCGTAACCGATATCGTATGCAATGGTCTTCTTAGGAATAAATAATCTGTGCATAATAGTGACGGAAATTGCAAATACAAGTAATACGTTAGCCTGATGCAAAGAAGTTAACGTAATCGGCACTGCAAAAAGCAAAGTTAATACCCCGAGTAGAAATTCAACCACTACGATAGAAAATAAAATCGGCAATAAATGGGCAACATGCGGGCTATTATGACCTAAAATCCAGAATAATATTAAAGCTATTACCGTAATTGATGCAATAAAACGATGAAAAAATTGTGCGGTTGCAACATCTTCAAAAATGTTTTCATAAGAAACTTCAATAGGTTGAAGCAAGATTTCGTCGGGAACCCACTTGCCGTCCATTTTTGGAAAGGTGTTATAGCTAAGCCCGGCATTTAGTCCGCTAACCGCTCCGCCTTCGACTATTTGTAAAAAAATTAAACCTACGGTTATGCAAGCAAATATTTTTAGGAAAAGTGAAGGTTTTTCGAGTTCGAAACCACCGATTTCCGATTTTGGATAAGAAAATGAAAGGATTTGCCACAATATCAAAGCAAAGAATATATAATTAAGTGCAACCGTTTGGCTTAAGCGATAGGGGGCAAAATTAACATTCTCAATGAGGTTGTTGCTCAAGAAATAATCCTGCAATGGATATTTAAGTAATCCGATTGCGAAGACAAAAGTTAATTGTAAGATTTGCCGAATTGTAAATTTTCGTAAAACACAAAATATTACAAAAGGTATAAAAAATATAAAAAACTCAATGACATTTATTATATATTTAGCATATTCGATGACGTAAATACTTTTAAATTCAGGCAATTCCATATCTGGAAATGCTTTAGAAAATTGCGGCATTGTTTTATATTCTTGAAATATTTTATCGAATTCATCTTCATTGCTAGCAGAAATAAAATGTTCAACCTTTTTCCAATTGGCAATAGAAAATCCCGATTCTTTAAGGCGAGAAATTCCGTCGAGAAAAATATGCAAACCGATTATCACAAAGCAAAGCGACAACCAAACCACTATACTCTTAGATTTTGTTTGCATAATTAAATTTAGATAATGCAAATATAACTAGAAAGATACAGGTCTTGGGTCATCGGAGAATTTATTAAATATATTCTTATCTACCCCGTTTAGAGAGCCTCGATTATCTACTACGGTTGCCTTAATCAACAAAACCAATTCTTTATTATGGGTTGTTTTTGCAACCGACTTAAATAAATTCCCTATTATTGGTAATCCTGCCATGCCTGGAACACCGTTATCGTTATTTTCGGATTCTTGCTGCATCAAACCTCCGATAACCATTGTTTGCCCACTTTTAAGTTTGAGGGTAGAATCCAATTCTCGCACTTGAGTTTGAGGGGTAGTACTTTTTATAGTTTTTGCTTCCTCTGGAACATTACCTTGATAGAAAGAAATCAAAGATAGATCAAATGCAGGATCTGGAACGTCTTTTAATAAAGTTGTAAGAGTAGGACGAACTGCAAGGGTCACCTCATTATTATCAACATCTACCGAAGGCATAATCGTCATCAATATACCTATCGGTGTACTCTTAGAAGTGCTTGAGAAAGTTATTTTTGCAGGAGTAACAACTTGCCTATTATCGTCCAAAACAGCATCGGTCTGGGTAGAGGTGACTTCAAAATAAACATGGTTGGTCGTAAATGTAAGCTCGGATAATTGATTATTTATGGCATGCAAACGCGGACTCGACAATGTCCTGGTCGTACCGAATTCTTCAAGCATAGTCAAAGCTCCGACCGAATCGGAACTCAACGGAATACTAAAAGGACTGTTAGTCAAAGAATTAAATGTAGCACCATTAGCAGTAGAAGGTTTTCCGTCTTTACCTGTAAAGGATAAATTCTTTATATCGCCAAAGGATTTACCCAATCTAGTACTAATTAAGTCCCATTTTACACCGCTTGCATATTTATCGTAAAGATCAACCTCAATTATTTTTGCCTCAATTAAAACTTGTGCAGAAGCACTTTTATTTAATTGGTTGAGGTAAATTTCAATCATGTCATGTTGTTTTTGTGTTCCGTTAAAAGTTAAAACACCGGCTTGACGATTGATTGTATAACCGGAACTATTGGTTTTTGCTGCTGCAGCCGCCGAAGATGCTGCAGCAGGATCAGCAGCAACAGGTGAGACCGCAGGAATGGAAGGTGCAGAAGCAACGGCAGGGTCTGCAGGTGCAACAGTAGGTGCTGAAACAGGTGCGGTTTCGGCTTGTAAAGTAGTTATTGAAACTTTGCTATTTTCTTGGAATGCAATAATTTGTTGGATACCTGATTCCATTGATTTCCAGAAATCACCGGTAGTTTTACTACTCATAGAAGCAGATGATCCGTTACTTCCACCAGAAGAAGAACCTGAACTAGAACTAGAACTTCCGCTCGAAGAAGATGAGCTAGAACTGCCTCCAGAGGATCCGCCTACACTGGTATTAACACTAACTGAACTTGAACTTTCTCGCTCCATATTAAGAAAACTGAGTGCATATGTTTTTACGTAAGGACTATCTCGTTCAACTCGCAGAACCCCATTTTTCATCGTATAACGCAAACCTGCGAGGTTGCATATTCTATCAACCACTTCATTGAAAGGTTTGTCTTTTGCAACGAATGAAACCCCTCCGCTAATTCCGGCATCAAGCTCAACATCGACATTAGCAAGCCTTGAAAGCTCCAATATAATGTCTTTTAAAGGAACATCGTCGGTAACCGCAATTGAAACCAGCTTGGTTTCACCGATTTTTGGCGGACGAGGGGCGGCTAAAATATCTGCAATTTTTGGAATCGGAGGGGGAGCTTGTTCAACGCTAATTTTAACATCGTCCTTTGCCCCCTTGGCTTTTGACATTTTTAAATATTCGTCACGGGTTAGATTTAAATGAGTATCAATCGGGTCGGCATGGGTAAGATCACCTGAGCGGGTTTTTTTAAAAGTCTCACTAATCATTCCGACGCTGCTACAACCGAAAACCAGCAAGCAAAAAGATGAATAAAATAGCATGCCAAAAACCCAAGAAAATCTTGAATTAGCTAAATTCTTTTTATCTATTTTTTTTATTTGCATGACTAAATATTGTATGTTTTGTTATAAACAATCCACTATATATATAGAATATATAATTTTCCTAAGGTAATTTATTATATGGCAACGACTAACAAATCAACCCTAAATTTTCTCTATTTGATGCGATTGCATCAACCGACAGGCATTTGGCTTTTACTTCTGCCGTGTTGGTGGGGAATTTTATTTTCAAATCGAGAATTTCTTCCCTTAAAACAGATTATTTTATTTTCGCTTGGAGCGATTGTTATGCGGAGCTTCGGTTGCATCGTTAATGATATTATTGACCGTGATTTTGACGCTAAGGTCGAAAGAACTAAAAACCGTCCTCTGGCAAGCGGAGCTATAAGTGTTAAACAGGCAATGATTTTAGCGGCAATTTTGCTTGCAATTGCTTTTATAATCGCATTACAGATGAATTTAATCGTTATAATTTTGGCATTTTTATCTTTAATTCCGGTGATTGCCTATCCTTTTATGAAGCGGATAACTTGGTTTCCTCAAGCATTTTTAGGCATCACCTTTAACCTCGGAATATTGCTCGGCTTTGCAAGCGTTAGAGAGACTCTAAATCTTCCGATAATCATATTCTATTTGGCAAGTGTTTTTTGGACAATCGGCTACGACACTATATATGCTCACCAAGACAAAAAAGACGATGCAAAAATCGGGGTAAAATCAACCGCACTTGCGTGTGGCAGCAAAAAATCAATTAGCATGTTTTATGCAATAGCTTTTGTCGGCTGGATATTAGCCGGGATCACCGCAAATATGGACTTGCTTTATTATGCAGGATTATCGCTCGCAATGCTGCATTTTGCTTGGCAGATAACGAGCGTTGATCTTGATAATCCAACCAGCTGCATGCGAATTTTTAAATCCAACACTATTTTTGCAGTTATAATATTATTTGCAATAAGCCTAGGTTAGACGTCCAAATTAGCCACACTCAAAGCATTACTCACGATAAAATCACGGCGTGGCTCGACAACATCGCCCATGAGAGTTGAGAATACTTCCTCAGCATCTTCGGCATGCTTGACTTCCACACGCAACAAGGTGCGAGTTTCCGGGTTTAAAGTTGTATCCCATAACTGCTCGGGATTCATTTCACCCAAACCTTTAAAGCGATTGATCGTAGTGCCTTTTTTGCCGATTTCCATGATTGAATCATAGAAGGTTGAAGGAGTAGTGATTTTAACCTCGGTACCTTTGCGTGCGAAAGTCAATTCACCAGAATAAGCTTCGATGATATTACTTGCACGAACATGCAATTCTTTGGCTTCACGTGAGGTGCAGATTTTCTCGTCTAACAGATAAACCTCTTCAACCCCACGCATGGTGCGGCTTACGATGAATCCTTCTTTGCCGAGCTTTGCCTGCCAGTTTGAAGAATCGCTCGAGAGCTGATTTATTTTATCGCTAAAGAGCGGAATTTTTGCCGCAGCTTGCTCTTCGTCAATATCGAGATTGAACAAATCCACCAAAACCGCAGCCTCAATTACATGCAAAGGAATGCGACGTGATAACACTTTGATATATCCAGAAACTCTTGCTGCATCTTTAACAAAAGTTGCAAGTTCTTGATTTTGGAGCGTCTGCCCGTTGCCGAGTTTTAAACTTGCTTCTTCTAAAACTGTTTTTACCAAATAGGCTTCCAAAGCGGCATCGTCTTTGAGGTAAGTCTCGTTACTGCCTCTTTTTAATTTATAAAGCGGAGGCTGAGCAATATAAAGATAACCACGCTCGATAATTTGCGGCATTTGACGATAGAAGAAAGTAAGCAACAAAGTACGAATATGTGAACCGTCAACGTCAGCATCGGTCATAATAATAATTTTATGATAACGTGCTTTTTCGATGTTAAATTCTTCCTGCCCGATACTGGTTCCGATTGCAGTAATCAAAGTGCCGATTTCAGCCGAAGAAAGCATTTTGTCGAATCTTGCACGCTCAACATTTAAGATTTTACCTTTTAGCGGCAAAATAGCTTGAGTCGAGCGACTACGTCCTTGTTTTGCCGAACCGCCTGCCGAATCCCCTTCGACGATGAACAGTTCGGATTTTGCAGGGTCTCTTTCTTGACAATCCGCCAATTTACCGGGCAAACTCGCCATATCCAAAGCACCTTTGCGGCGAGTAAGTTCACGGGCTTTGCGAGCAGCTTCACGGGCAAGAGCGGCTTCCATAACCTTGCCGATAATGATTTTTGCTTCTTGCGGGTGTTCTTCAAACCATTGGGCAAGTTTGTCACCGACCAAGCTTTCAACCACGGTACGAACTTCCGAACTCACCAATTTATCTTTAGTTTGCGATGAGAATTTAGGGTCGGGAACTTTAACCGAGAGAACGCAGGTCAAACCTTCACGGGCATCATCACCGGTAATAGCGATCTTCTCTTTTTTCAATATTCCGCTTTCAGTCGCATAATTATTGACGATACGGGTAAGAGCAGCACGATAGCCGATCAAATGGGTTCCGCCGTCACGTTGGCGAATATTATTGGTAAAACAAAGCGTATTTTCGTGATATGAATCGTTCCATTGCATTGCAATATCGATTGAAATACCGTCTTTTTCACCGCTGATTGCCAAGGTTTTATGAACTGGAGATTTATTGCGATCCAAATAGGCAACATAAGCCTCGGTTCCGCCTTCGTAATAAAATTCGTGGCTTATCGCTTCGTCGGGACGCAAGTCGCTTAGGAAAATTCGTACGCCCGAATTAAGGAACGCCAATTCTCGCAAGCGATGCTCCAAAGTAGCATAGTCAAAGTCGGTAACATTGGAAAAAGTATCTTTCGACGGCAAAAACGTAATCGCCGTACCACGCTTGCCGTTAGCATCGCCGACCACTTCAAGCGGAGCTTCGGCTTCACCTTTGACAAAGCGGATTTTATATTCGAGACCGTTTCTCCAGATCGACAAAACCAGCCAATCCGAAAGAGCATTTACAACTGATACGCCGACACCGTGCAAACCGCCTGAGACTTTATAAGAATTTTGGTCAAACTTACCACCGGCATGCAATTGGGTCATGATAACTTCGGCAGCCGAAACACCTTCACCTTCGTGAATATCGGTTGGAATACCCCGTCCGTTATCGGTAACCGTACAAGAACCGTCACGATTTATGAATACTTCAACTTTGTCGCAATGCCCTGCCAATGATTCGTCAACCGCATTGTCAACCACCTCGTAAACCATGTGATGCAACCCCGAACCGTCATCGGTATCGCCGATATACATACCAGGGCGTTTTCTTACCGCCTCCAATCCTTTTAAAACTTTGATTGAATCGGCACCGTAAGCTGCATCTTCGGCAGTGATTTCCGGAATAACTTTTAATTCGGCATTCGACATAATTTTATCTTATTTTTAGGTTCAAAAAACTGTAGTATCTTTCTATCATGAACCTTCGGAAAATCTAGGGTTTTTTTGTATTTTTACATATAAAAATATTAGTGTTTATCAATATGTTCGCTTTTCGGGGATAAAAGCGGCAAAATCCTCGATATTACTCAAACGGACATCGCTGGTTATAAGAGTGGATTCACCGTTTTTATCGAGGCTAAAAATCGTATGTTTTTGCCAATTTTTATCGTCACGCTCGGGGTAATCGCTACGATAATGCGAGCCTCTACTTTCGGTACGATATTCTGCCGATGCCAAAGTTGCAATCGCCAGCAACAACAAATTATCGCATTCGATAGCTTCGATCAAATCATTATTCCATATCATTGATTTATCACGCACAAGTAAAGATTCTTGTCTATGCTGCCATAAATCATGCAATTGCGAAGCTCCGCTTGCCAAAGTTTCTCCGTTACGGATTATACCTGCATGTTTTTGCACTATATTTTGCATATTTTTACGCAGCATAGAAGGGGTAAATTCTCCCTTGGCATGCCGCAAGGCATCAAAATTCGCCAATATATTATCAAGCCCGTTTTTATTTAATTCCGCATGTGGATTAGCACGGCTTAAGCTCGCATTATCGCCGGCGATTTTACCGAAAACAATCAGATCTAACAAAGAGTTACACCCCAAACGATTAGCACCGTGAACCGAATTACAAGCTGCTTCGCCGATTGCGTATAATCCCTGTACGCCGACTACTTCACCGCTTGCCTCGGTTGCAATACCCCCCATAGTGTAATGGGTGGTCGGAAGTACCGGGATATTTTGTTTAAATATGTCGATTCCTGCAAAAGTTTTTGCAAGATCGGCGATTGAAGGCAATTTATCCTCGATGATCTGCCGATCCAAATGCGATAATTGCAGCTCAACATGATCTTTTTTGACTCCGCAACCTCTGCCTTCGCCAATTTCTTGCACGATTGCCCGGCTAACCACGTCACGAGATGCCAAATCCTTATATTTAGGAGCATAACGCTCCATAAAACGCTCGCCGTTAGCATTGAGTAAAATTCCGCCCTCCGCCCTTGCACCTTCGGTAAGCAAAACCCCGGTTGCATATAATCCGCTGGGGTGAAATTGGATAAATTCCATATCTTTGAGTACAAGACCTGCTCGCAAAGCCATTGCGTTGCCGTCGCCGGTGCATATGCTCGATGCAGTAGTATGGGCATAAATCTGCCCGTATCCGCCGGTAGCAATAATCGTTTGTTTGGCACGAAAGATATGCAGATTGCCGCTTGCAGGTTCATATGCAAACACGCCGGCACAATTATTTTCACTATCAAAAAGCAAATCTATAGCAATAAATTCAACAAAAAATTTAACCCCTGCCTTAAGATTTTGTTGATAAAGAGTATGCAAAATCGCCTGCCCGGTACGATCTGCAACCGCACAAGCCCGATAAGCCGCATCGCCTTTGCCGAATTCGGTAGATTGTCCACCGTAACTACGCTGATAAATCTTGCCGTTTTTATCTCTTGAAAATGCCAAACCCATGCTTTCGAGTTCATAAATTGCCGAAGCTGCGTTCTCGCACATAATCGCAATTGCGTCTTGATCACCGAGCCAATCTGCCCCCCTTATCGTATCGTAAGCATGCCAACGCCAGTCGTCTTTAGTGCGATTGCCGAGTGCGGCATTGATGCCGCCTTTTGCCGCAACCGTATGGCTACGCATCGGGTGAACTTTGCTTATAACTCCGACATTTGCACCTTTTGCAACTCCTGCCGCCGCCGCTCGCAAACCCGCACCGCCGGCTCCGATAACTATAATATCGAAATAATGAGTTACTATATTATAGGATTTCGCAGGCATTGCTAATCTAAAATTATTTTCAACAATTCGGCGTTGTCGGCAAATACTATTTCTATTGCAACCGGCATAACTTGTTTGCGAATTTCAAGCGGCAAACGTACGTAATCTTTGCTTGTAGTTACCAATTGCGAATTAAATTCAAGAGCTTTGGATTTTAACTCTTTTATGTCTTTGTCGCTAAATTTATGGTGATCGGGAAATGAAACCATCTCTTTGACGAAACAGCCGATTTCATGCAAAGTACGATAAAATTTACGTGGTCTTGCAATTCCTGCAAAAGCAATAACGTCTTTATCCTTTAATATATAAGCCGAAGGCAAAGGCTGCATCTTGGCTTGAATAATCTTTTTCTCGGCAGGAATTAAAGCATTGATTCCATGCTTGTCTTCACCGATGATAATCACCGCATTTGCCCTAGCAATTCCGCTTGCAACATCTTCACGTAAAGGACCGGCAGGTAAGGTTTTTTTATTGCCGAGTCCGTATTCACCGTCGATAACCAAAATCGATACGTCTTTTATCAGCGAAGGATTTTGAAAACCGTCGTCCATAATTAACATTTCAGCACCTGCGGCAATTGCTGCATTTGCAGCCGCAACACGGTCTTTGGCAACCCAAGTCGGCAAAATTTCCGCAAGCAAAAGCGGCTCGTCACCGACTAAATCCGCATTATGCTCAGTAGGATTAACCCTTAAAACTCCGCTGTTACTTCCTTTGTAACCTCTGGAAATATAATGCACGTTTTTGCCGAGCGATTTTAAGATATTTCCGATTGCCAAAGCAACCGGGGTTTTTCCGGCACCGCCTGCAACCAAATTACCGATACAAATCACCGGAACCTCAACTTTTTGCGGAGTAATTTTGGCATATTTACGCTTGGACAAAATTTTATATATCCCGGCAGCCGGCGATAAAACCGCAGATATTAGATTATCGTCTTTCCAAAAATTCGGTGAACGCATATTTTTCCTTAAGAGCTATATTTTTCTATTATATTTTATACTCTATAGCATAATGGTCTTAATATTTCAAAGCCTTTAATTATTCTTTATTTTCATGATGATATACTTTCAGTGCATTCATCTATCTTCTCTTGAAATATTCTCGCATTTGTGAGGCGTTTGCTACTCGCATGGCGAATAAAGAGCCGATATAAGTCAAGCTCCCCAAGCCGATTAACAATCCGAGAATTAAAGCTTTTACAAATAATTCATTTTGCAAATAATCCTTGGAAAATTGATATGCTATAAATAATACGATTCCCATTATCAATGAAGCGATTGTAAAACGCAACATGCGGAACTTAAATAAGATATCGGGAACAAAAAGTTTGCGTTGATGTAAGCAATAAGCCAAAGCGATTGCATTGACCCAGCCTGCAATCGAGGTGGAAAGTGCAAGTCCGACATATTTTAGTGGCGACATCAAAACAAGATTAAAAAACAGATTGATAAGTACGCAAGCAATGGCAATTTTTACCGGTGTTTTGGTGTCTTGATTGGCATAAAAAGTTGAAGCGAGTATCTTAACTGCCAGAAATGCAGGTAGCCCGACTGCATAGGCGATTAGGGTTTTAAAGGTAGCATCAGTGTCGCTTGCAAGAAATTTGCCGTGTTCGTAAATTACAGTAATTATCGGATAAGGTATAACAATCAAAGCTATAGTTGCAGGTAAACCAAACAGCAAAGAAAGCTCCAAAGCCCGGTTTTGTGTGTATAATGCCTGATTTATATTGCCTTCACGGATTTGTTTGGAAAGCATCGGCAAAAGTGCAGTGGATACCGCAATCCCGATTACCCCGAGTGGAAGTTCGCTGATTCTATCGGCATAATATAAAAAGGATACCGCTCCGGGAATCATTGATGCGATGATAACGTCGATCATTAAATTTATCTGAACAACGCTTGAGCCGAGAGCGGCAGGGGCAATCAATGAAAAAAGTTTTTTAACGTTGGCGGTCATTTTTGGGATAATCATTCTCGGCGATATTCCTGCCTTGCGGCAAAAATAAAGTAGCCAAATATATTGGGTTATCCCTGAAAACATAACCCCGATTGCGAGTGCGTGGGCAGGGGTGGGGACGAATTTTACCACTGCGACCATTGCAATTATCAAGCAAATATTCATGATAATCGGGGTGGCGGCGACTGCGGCAAATTTATCGATACTGTTGAGCAATCCGCCTTGCAGAGAAACCAGAGAAATAAATAATATGTAAGGAAATGTTATTCGGGTAAGCGTTACCGCAAGGTCGTATTTTGCCGGATCTTTATCAAATCCGGGAGCCAACACCACCATGAGTGATGGCATAAAAATTATCGCTAATGTTGTTATAACCAGCAAAATTGTTACTAATACGGCATGGATTTCTTCGGCAAGAATCCTTGCTTTTTCTCGTCCTTCAACTGCTACGGTTCCGGCATAAAGCGGTAAAAACGCCGAGTTGAATGCACCTTCGGCAAATAACCTCCGCATAAAATTAGGAATTTTAAAGGCAACAAAAAATGCGTCCGAATACATGCCGGCACCGAGAAAAGATGCAATCATCATATCCCGAACAAAGCCGAATATCCGGGAAATTAAGGTAAGAAAGCCGATAGTTGCCGAAGCACGCAGAAGAGACATAAAAATTATAATTCAATGATTGACTTGGTTGGGAAAATAACGATTTATTTGATTTATGCAAACAACTCGTAATAATAATTTTGATTTTATCCGTTTCCTTGCCGCAGTAATGGTTTGGTACGGACATTGTTACGCACTTTTGAAGCTTCCCGAGCCGCTTGTTGTTGATTTCTATTCATTCGGAAGCTTCGGCGTAGCGGTGTTTTTTATCATCAGCGGATATTTTATCACTGCATCTTATGATCAACGTAAAAAGTTTTTACCGTTTGTAAAAAGCAGGATTTTAAGGGTTTTTCCCGGGCTTGGCGTATTGATTTTGCTTAGCGTTTTTGTTGTCGGAGGATTGTTAAGCACGCTTGGTTTTCAAGATTATTTTTCCAATCCAAAAACCTGGACTTATCTAAAATCGATGTTGGCATTGCCTATGCATTATGAATTACCGGGAGTTTTTAGCCAAAACCCGGTTCATGCGGTTAATGGTTCTTTATGGTCGTTAAAGCGTGAGGTTAAGCTTTATATTATAATTGCTTTGCTCGGAGTTTTGGGAATTTTGCGTCCACGCTTGATGATTGCTATATTTATAGCAACTTATGTAATGCGTTTTTCGACAATCGATATGTTTGCAAAATATTTTGTCGGAGTTCCGGGAAAACTCAAAGATTTGCAACTCGAAAGCCTATTTGCAGGGGGAAGCGTTATCTATCTTGCCCGTGATAAGCTCACCCTTAACTTTAAATTCTTTGTACTTGCAATATTTCTTATGATTGCAAGTATTTATATGCCCGGTTTGTATAATAAGATGCTATTTGATTTGGCACTCACTTATATTGTGATTTATATCGGTTTTGCCAAATTGCCTATTTTGCCTATGGCCGGCAAATACGGTGATTTTTCTTACGGATTCTATTTATATGCTTTTCCGGTTCAGCAAATTTGCATTCATTTTATGGGTAAAAACCTCAATTTTACTGCATTTTTATTTGCAAGTTTCGTTGCAACTTTTATTTGTGCAGTGCTTTCGTGGTGTTTTGTCGAAAAACCCGCACTTTCATTGAAATAATCCTTGCAAAACTTGACAGAGTTTTTGATAGACTTTACAATCTAGATATTAAGAAAATACAAATTAGTATAGGTAAAGCAATGAATATACACCCCCGTCCCGATCAAGAATTGGCAATCCTGGAAGTAATGAAAATGGGTTTAATACAAAATGAGGTCGATATACTTGATATCGGGCTTAACACATTGCTTAAAAACAACACGACCGAGCCTCAAATAGATGTTGCAACAAGGCTCTCCAGGTTTGGAAAAGAACATAATCTTTCCACCGGAGGTTCGACAATCAAAGATATGATAAATGAAGGTAGGTTATGACTTGGTTTGTGCTTGATGCTTCAATTGCATTGACTTGGTGCTTTCCCGACGAAAATAGTTCCGCAGCCGATTATGTGGCAGATATATTTAAAAATAATGGAGTTGCAAGCGTAACACCGTTTTGGTCACATGAAGTATTAAATGCTCTTTTAATGGGTGAAAAAAGAAAACGCATCTCGCAAGAACTAATAAAAATATTTCTTGATGATTTGGCAAAACTTTCAATCGTGGTTGATAAGTCGCAGCCGATTCATGATGTGTTTATAAAAACCAAGGATATTTGCATAGAACATGGACTAACAGCCTATGATGCCGCTTATCTTGAACTTGCCATAAGAAATAAACTGCCGCTTGCAACATTAGACAAGGCATTGAAGAATGCCGCTAGAAAGGTCGGAGTTATATTACTTGAACCATGATTTTTGAGCATGATATTACGAGTAATCTTATAAAACCCGCACTTTCATTGAAATAATCCTTGCAAAATAAGCCTACTGTTGCTATTTGGCAACACATGAAAAATATTTCTTTGACACGCAGAAATTTCATTCAAGCCGCTGCAGGACTTACTGCATGTGCTTTTGTGCCTTCACTTGCAAGTGCGTCTTTGACTCCGCCGAGCAAAGATGCGATCAAGCAACTCCATTTTTATAATACTCATACAGGTGAATTCTTAAAAACCGTATATCACGAAAAGGGAAGATATATTCCCGAGGCTTTAGAACAGATTAACTATGTTTTGCGAGATTTTCGCACCGGTGACGTTAAACCTATAGATCGTGAATTGCTAGATTTATTGGCAGGCTTGCATAAAAGAATGGGATCTTCCAAACCTTTTGAGATTATTTCCGGCTATCGTTCGCCAAAAACTAACTCAACTTTGCATAAAAATTCGCAAGGTGTTGCCGCAAAAAGTCAGCATATGGAAGGCAAGGCTATCGATATTCGCCTAACCGATCGCCTGCTGCGGGATTTGCGTAACGAAGCAATCGCAATGCAAAGGGGCGGGGTAGGGTATTATCCGGAGTCCAATTTTGTCCATGTTGATACTGCACGTATAAGGACTTGGTGATTGTCCAAATAATTGTTTAAATTTAATCAATTTTTGTTATACTAATCCTCAATTAACAATAAACGGATAGTATCATGAAGCGTTTCACTATTCCATGCGATTTCGGCGGACAAAAATCTCCGTTCCATATTTATGTCGGCGAACCCGATCCTTCCAAGCACCCTTTGCAAAATCAATCACATTGGTTATCGAGCGAACGTGGCGGCAATATTCCTCCCGAAGTTATGGATAGTTTTCAGAAACTTCATGAAATATCAAAAGAAAACGGGGTTTCGTTTGAAGAATTATGCGTTTATGCACTCGGCAACGCAGCCCCTGCAGCAAATCAAGGCGGCGGCAATTCTCAACCTCCGCAATCAACATAAATAATCTTGCTTTATGGCAGATATAAAGAAAAATGACCAATGGGGCGTTAGGTCTTTTGACCAAGATGAAATGTCTGCATTGGGGATCGGAACCGGACTCGGCGGTTTTGAAGCACGCAGCTATACCGCCCATATGCCGCTTCCGGAATCTGCATATCTGGCTAGGCTCAATGCAGAAGAACGCCAAGAAGAACTCGAAATTCGAGCCGCAATCCAAGAAGAAGACGCAATCAATGCTTTTGAAGTAAAAATTGACGAGGTCGGTGCATTTGCCAAGCCCGGGCAAGATAATTTACGCTCTCACAAGAAATTATTAAGACAAGGCGGAGGGGTAAATAATATTGAATTTTCTCCGTATGATTACGGCTCTTTCGATTATATTATAGCTCATAGAATCGGGGCGGACGAATTTGGCAAACTTACTCACCCGGCTTTTAACCAAGAAGATGAAAATTACCCCGTATACGCTCCTTTGCGACGTAATTTAGCAATATTACGTAATTATATAATGGTGAATATGTTCCCGGACGGTGAATTTGAACCTGAAGGTGATAGTGAAGCGGCAAAACAAGATCGAAAAAACTTACAAAAAGTTAAAGATATTGCAGAATATGTCGCCGATGCACTTATAGATGCAAACGATTCCAAGCAAATGGATTTTTTTGAGTCGATAGGTAATTTCTTTAGCAGCAAAAGAAAATATAAACCAGATTTCAGTAATTTTCTCGATTTGGCAAACGTACCCGACAAAGGTTTGGTATATTTATATGATCATGTTCTTGCAATTCAGCGTGACAACTCAATTTTAGATTGGCTGCCGTTTAGAACTACACCTCGAGATTGGCAGCTACCTGAGCGACAAAACAGCCCATTTTCCGATTATAACATGGCAAATTTTAGCAATGCCGCAACAATGACAAAGGTTGTGGATTCATTTGATCGGGTGACTAGTCATTGTAATTCTGTCGATTCCTTGAGTAAGCGTGATAAAGAAATTTCAATTCAAGAAGCACGCTATATTATCGAGAAATTACGGGTTGAAATTGATGAATCGAGTGTTTTTACGATTGAGATCAAAGATGACCGTCAAGCTATTGCCCGTATGTCGCTCAAGGTTGCCTATGCTTTTAGGAACGCCTTGTCGGATATTGCAAAATCTTCTCCCAATCTTTTAACCGGCGATCCCGATATCATCGAAGCGGTAGAAGCTTTAGGGCATATGAATTATAGATTTAAAAATTATCTTGCCGATATGTTTAAAGAAGAAAATAATTCGCAAGGTACGGAAATAGTTATAAATAACATCAATTCAGGTGACGATCGTTTTAAAACAAACGAACAAGAAGTACCTCTGATTGCTTTAGTCGATAAATTGCAAAAAGGTATGGAGGCTGCTTATGAGCTGGCAAAAAATTTACCGCTCAATATATCACAAACTCCGCAATATCAAGGATATGACACTTTTGAGACTGCAAAAGTTACCGGAATTAACCAAACTGGATTACTCGAAGCTGCAAACGATGTTAATAACACCAACGCATATCGCCAAGGAATGGGGAGATAATCAAGAATTTGGTTGCGGGGGCCAGATTTGAACTGACGGCCTTCAGGTTATGAGCCTGACGAGCTACCGGGCTGCTCCACCCCGCGACGAAAGAGGAAGCTACTTATAGCAATCTTTCTTGCAATAGCAAGTTAAATCTCTGCTAATTATCAAAATTGATATCTTGGTGAATGAGAATATCACTGTGGGGGAATTTCTTCTTTAATTCTCCCTCAATAGAATCGGATATTTTATGGGCTTGTTTGAGCGTAATATTTTCATCGACAAACTCAAGATGGAATTGAATAAAACTATATATTCCAGATTGTCTTGTCCGCAAATCATGTAAGCCTTTGATTTGCTGATTCTTGTTGACTATTGTTTCTATGGTTTGGCGTTCATCGTCGGAAAATTCACGATCCATTAGATTATTGAAGGCTTTTTTCCCCATAGCAACCGCACCGTAAATTATATATCCTGCGATTATAAGTGCTATAATCGGGTCGGCAATCGTCCAGCCGAGTGTTGAATTTAATATCAAAGCTACTATAACTCCGAAATTACTGATAAAATCGACGTAATAATGCATTGCATCGGCAGAAATTGAACTCGATGAAGTCTTTAGCACAACGTAACGCTGATAAGTAACCAACGACAAAGTTGCAAACATCGAGATTAGCATTACGGTAATTCCGAACGTGCTATTATGGATCGGTTCTGGTAAAAATATTCTTTTAAGACCTTCTATAATAAGAAATATACCCGATCCGCAAATAAAAGTGGATTGTGCAAAAGCCGATAAGTCTTCTGCCTTGCCGTGTCCGAAGCGGTGTTGTTCATCGGGCGGTTGCAATGCGTAACGAATTGCCACGAAGTTGATGCTTGATGCCATAACGTCGAGCATAGAATCTACTAAAGATGACATCATGCTAAGCGAATCGGTTAAAGACCAGGCAACTGCTTTAAGTGCAACCAGAGATATACCGACGATCAGCGAAAACAGAGATGCCAGACGCATCAATCTTCCTTTTTCTTCGTGCGAGGTGTGGATATGGGTATGAGTATGTGCCATCTTATTATTATAAATCGGGGATTATGATAAATTTGTAATTATAATTTAATCTCTATGTAATTTTCACCTATTGATAACATATAAAAAATATGAAATAAACCTAAATAGAATTTTCACTTTAACTACTAAAACCGCTTGGAGAATTATGCTATGAAAAAGATTATATCGCTAGTTTTATTGACCACTATGATTTCAGGTTGCACTCCTCCGCCTCCCGGTGCAGGGCAACAAACCGGTGGAATTGCCAAGCAAGATATCGGTACCATACTCGGTGGTGTAGGCGGCGGCGTAATCGGCTCGACTATGGGCAAAGGTAACGGACGCATTGCAACTACGGTAGCAGGTGCATTGCTCGGCGGATTCTTGGGTAATTCGGTCGGTAAATCACTTGATCAAGCAGATGCTGCTTATGCCAACCAAACCGCACAACGTGCTTTAGAAACTGCACCGGTCGGGCAACCTCTTCCTTGGCAGAATCCACAAAGCGGCAATTCGGGTGAAATCACTCCACAAGCCTATTACAGAACCCAAGACGGTGGATATTGCCGTGAATATAGCCAAAAAATCATGGTCGGCGGCAAAACCCAAAGCGGTTACGGCAAAGCCTGCCGTCAACCTGACGGTTCTTGGAAAATCGTCGAGTAGTTTTTTGTAATAATTAGATAAAAAGCAAGTATGAATCTTCATGCTTGCTTTTTGTTTTAGGAAGCTTTGATGTACGATTTTTCTCATATAAATACACCTGCTTACGTTCTTGACGAGGCGGCTTTGCTTGCCAATCTTGCCAAGGTTGACCGAATTCGCAAGCAGGCAGGCGTAACTATTTTGCTCGCAAGCAAAGCATTTGCGATGTTTCAAGCCTTTCCGCTGATGCGTGATTATCTCGACGGCACTACCGCAAGCGGTTATTACGAAGCCCGTTTGGGGAATGAAGAATTTGGCAAGCAAGTGCATGTTTATTCACCGGCTTTTGAGGATAAAGAGATAGACTCAATCGTCGAAATTGCCGACCATATTTATTTTAATTCGCCGAGCCAGCTTGAACGTTTTTACGATCGGGTGAAATCTCGCAATATATCGCTCGGTTTACGGGTTAATCCGCAATTTTCCTTAACTCATACCGATATTTACAACCCTTGTGCAAAATATTCACGTATGGGGACGCTCAAAGAGCATATCACGGCTGAAGTTTTGGCAAAAATCGACGGTTTGCATTTTCATATATTATGCGAAAATACCGCCCAAGATTCGTCTGCTTTGATTGAATTTGTTGCCAAAAATTACGGTGATATGTTGAAAAATCTCAAATGGGTGAATTTCGGCGGCGGACATTTCATCAATCACCCGAGTTACGATATTGATAAACTAATTGCGACTTTGCAAAAATTCAAAGCCGATTTCCCAAATCTTGAGGTTATTTTAGAACCGGGCGGTGGGATTGTTTACGATACCGGATATTTGGTGGCAAGCGTACTCGATATTATTGAAAATGAAAAACAAATCGCCTGTTTGGATACTTCGGCAACTACCCATATGCCCGACGTTTTGGAAATGCCTTATCGCCCAATGTTGCATAATTCAGGGCTTGAGGGCGAAAAAGCTTATAGTTATATCCTCGCCGGCAAAACCTGTTTAACCGGTGACGTTATCGGCGAATATTCGTTCGATAAACCTTTAAATATCGGTGATAAATTGATATTTACCGAGATGATGCAATATACTATGGTCAAAAATACCACTTTTAACGGCACACCACTGCCGGATATTGCGATTTTGCATACAAATGGCAAATATGAAGTGCTAAAATCCTTCGCTTACGAAGATTTTAAAGGCAGATTGGGAAAAATTTAGCTATAGACGCTTGTTTTAACTAATGTATAATACCCGTGAATAACACAGTGTGCGAATTAGATTTTTGGCTAACATGTTGATTTTCTATTAGAGTACTGTCGTCATTGCGAGATTTTCGCAAGAAAATCGTGGCAATCTAGTTCTTGTTTTATCTGGATTGCTTCGCTAACGCTCGCAACGACGGATAGGTTTGCTTGTTTATCAACAGATTGCAGGCATTGCATTCGCCACTACGTTCAATATAAATAATTAACAGGTTTTATCGTGCATCTTAGTTCATTGCAGATCAAAAATTTTAGAATGCTTGAAGATTTTCAAGTAAAAAAACTCGGCAAAGTTAATCTTATCGTCGGTAAAAATAATTCGGGAAAAAGCACGGTTCTTGAGGCTTTGCGGATTTATGCGGGTAATGCCAATCCTGTGTTGTTGAAGGAAATAGAATTAGAGCATGATGAAAATTCTTCTTTCCCATTACATTTTGAATCTTTTTTCCAGGGAAGGGGATTCCCCTATAAAGAAGGTAAAGAAGATACTATTTTTATAGGTGAAAATAATTCACAAAAATTCATAACCTTGCGACCTGTTACGGTTTTAACTTCTCGTACGGAATTGCCAAATGGCGGATTTACAGAAGCTAGAAAAATTGAACATATAACACGTATCGGACAAGCCGGTTCTATTGCAACTGTTGAAATGATTACTAATGTAGGCGGCAAAGAGAGCTATTTTAATTTAAACGATCCTATTGAGAAGCCTAAATCTACGTTCGATGTAGCGGCTTATATTCCGACTCAATTATTATCGCAAGACGAACTGGCTATAGAGTGGGGTAAACTTAACTCCGAGCAAGAAAAATTAGTTATTGAGATGCTACAAATTATTGCAACTGGTGTTAGCGGAATCAAGGCATCTCAGGATATAATTAAGATAAATCTTAACGGACAATATGTACCCTTGAGATCTATGGGCGAAGGAATTTACCGTGCTTTACAAATAGCAATTAAAGCTATTTTGGCAAAAGACGGTTTTCTGCTGATAGATGAATTTGAAAACGGTTTACATTATAGCGTGCAAGAAGAAATTTGGAATTGGTTGTTCGAGTTGGCGGATAAATTTAATATCCAGATATTTGCAACAACCCATAGCTGGGATTGCGTTACAAAATTCGCTAAAGTCGCCACGCAACGGCAAGAAGGTGTTTTGTTCCGTACCGGAATCAGTGTTAGAGATAGTAATAAAGGTCAAGTTATAGCCACTGAATTTACCCCCGAGAGATTATCAAATCTTACCGAAGCCGATATTGATGTAAGATAATTTTATGGATTCCAAGAAAATACTCATTGTTGAAGGTGCTACGGATAAACGATTATTTACCCGTATATGCAACAAAAATTTGGCTTTTAAGAGCATAGAAGTTCGTATGCCAAATGAAACAGAAGGAGATAAATATCCCGGAGGAAAACAAGGGGTAATAAAATTTATTGAAGATACTATTACCGAAGTCGAAAATACGTTAACTATAGCTGCAATTGTTGATGCAGATTATAGTTTGGCAGGTGACGGTGGAGTTGAAAAAACATTAAAAATAATCCAAGAAAAAATATTGCCGTATGGATATAACGGCGAACCCAATGCTTGCAGTGGCGGCTATATATTCAATAATAAAGATAAAGAAATAAAGCCGTTTGGTTTATGGATTATGACCGCCAAAAATAATAATGAAGGCGTGCTTGAGGATTGGATAAAAGAATCGGTAAATTCAGACAATTTGCAAGCTGCTATTGATGTAGTTGATGCAATAAAAAATCCTAAATTTAGCGATAATAATAAAAGCAAAGCACAAGTTGCAACTTGGTTGGCATGGCAGAAAAAACCCGATCAAGGTTTTGCCTCAATTTTCTCTGATAATCTTATCAACGAACAATCAGAGTCATTCCTGCAATTGGTTGCTTGGTTAAAAGCAGTTTTTGATGACAAAGTAGAGGAAATATCTAATGGCTAATACGCATTTTGGCTTTAAAACGGTTGCCGAGGAAGAAAAAGCGTCGCTGGTGCGGGGTGTGTTTAACAACGTCGCATCACGTTACGACGTTATGAACGATGCTATGAGTTTGGGATTGCATCGGGTTTGGAAGCATGAATTTGTGAGCGGAATCGATATTCGCCCGACCAGCAAATGCCTCGATGTTGCAGGAGGAACCGGCGATATTGCATTTCGTTTTCTGGATAAAGGGGCGGCAAACGTCACGGTTTGCGACATCAACCAAGCCATGCTTGAAGAAGGACGCAAACGTGCCGATGATAAAAATATCATCAAAAACATCGAATGGGCTTGCGGAAATGCAGAATCACTGCCTTTTCCCGATAATTCATTTGATTTCTATACGATCGCATTCGGAATCCGCAACGTCACCAGAATCGACAAAGCCTTGCAAGAAGCTTATCGCACTTTAAATTACGGCGGAAGATTTCTATGTTTGGAATTTTCCCACGTAACTAGCGACTTATTTAGCAAAATTTATAATTCCTATTCGTTTAACCTGATACCAAAATTAGGGCAGATGATCGCAGGAGATCGGGATTCTTACCAATATCTAGTTGAAAGTATTAGACAATTCCCGACCCAAGATAAATTTTCCGATATGATTTCCGATGCAGGATTCTCACGAGTGAGCTATAAAAATCTTTCCGGAGGAATTGTTGCAATTCATTCCGGATATAAGCTATAGTTTATAAATAAATATATCTTACTAAATATAAAACTATAAAATAATTTTAATGTCTAAAATAAAAGATAAAATCGGATCTTTAAAAGAAAATCATAAAATTGCATTATGGTTATGGGCTGCCGTAGCTTATATTCTGGCGTTAATATTGCTATTTCTAGTTATAAAAACCTTTGTTTTAGGACAAGAATCCAAGGAAAAACTCCTGCAAGCCGGAAAAATGGCGATAATCAATCTCGAAACATCAGAGATTCAAGGTAATATAAGAAATAGCGACGGGAAAATCAAAGCAACCGATAATCCTAGTCATGAACATAACGAAGGCGAGCATTCTTCTGTTGATGCAAACGAACATTTATTGCCGAATAAAGAAGGGTTAAAATATGCACCTTTTGATAAACTTAGCGAACAATCCGATAAAGGTATAATCCCCAAGGCAGGAGATGACGGAACTTTAGCGTGGCGATATTACGGTCGTCCTTATAATCCGCCCAAAGAAAAACGCCCCGTCGTTGCCGTGATATTTACCAATTTGGCACTAAGCCGACCGCTGACCGAAGAAGTAATAAAATTACAGCATAATTTTACTTTGAGCTTCTCGCCTTATGCAGGTGATGTTAAAAAATGGCTTGCTAAGGCACGTGAAGAAGGATTTGAATCGCTGGTGGATCTGCCGATGCAAAGCGAGAATTATCCGATTTCCGACCCCGGACAATATGGTCTACTCGAAGATGCCAATCCTAACGAAAATGCGGCGAGGCTTAGAAGCGTATTGTCAAGATTCCCTGGATTCGTCGGGGTTACGGCATGGCAGAATGAAAAATTAACCGCCAATTCGGAAATGATTTTGCCTTATATAAGCGAACTTACAAAACGTGGCATATTGTTTATTTACGTAAAAAATGCCAAAAATACAGCCATTGCCGAGATGAGCAAATCCCGCTCTTTATATACTATAGGGATTGATAAAATTATAGACGAAGAAATTTCTCGTAGTGCCATAGAAAGCCAATTACAAGATTTGACTATTCTAGCAAAAAACCAAGGTTATGCAATCGGGCTTGCCCATTCTTATCCGCCTAGCACTGAAGCTTTGGGGCGTTGGGCGGATAGTCTTGCTGCTCAAGATATTGATCTGGTTCCGATTTCAGAAATTGCCAAAAGGATATATAAATGAGTGATAATGATTATCGTGCCGGAGTCGGCATAATTCTAATAAACTCGGATAAAAAAGTCTTTGTTGCCAAAAGGTTGGATATGATCTCCGAAAATTGGCAAATGCCGCAAGGCGGAATCGACGACGGAGAAACTCCGCAAGTAGCGGCAATGCGAGAGATGCAAGAAGAAATCGGTACTAATAATGCAACTATAATTGCCGAGAGCAAAGATTGGTATTACTATGATTTACCGAGTGAATTGGTTGCAAAAGTTTGGAAAGGTCGCTACAAGGGACAAAAGCAGAAATGGTTTGTTATGGATTTTCAAGGTAGCGATGCCGATATAAATATCGATACCGCACACCCTGAATTTTCCGAATGGAAATGGATAGAACCCAAAGATTTACCTGATATTATCGTTCCTTTTAAACGTAAATTATACCAAGATTTGTTAGAAGAATTTAAACAATGCTTAAGTTAATAAGAATATTTGCTTTTTCATCGATTATAGCACTTGCAGCTTGCAAGGTCGGCAATGATTATAAAAAACCTCAATTTGCAAATATGCCGGAAGCTTTTAAAGAAGCCGCAAAACAAGATAAAAAATCCGAGATTGAACAAAATTGGTGGAAAAATTTTAACGATCCTATACTTGATAAATTAGTTGATATTGCTTTAAAAGATAATATCGATATCAAAATTGCCGCAAGCAGAATTTCGCAAGCCAGGGCGGTGGCTAAAGTCGCAAAATATGATTTATTACCGACGGTTAACATCAAAGGCGATGCGGTTCGTCAAGGCAATCGCTTGGTATTTGGCAAGGCTCCTTTTGATTTAACTAAACCGTTCGACTCATTCCAAGCCGGATTTGATGCAAGTTGGGAACTTGATTTATTCGGCGGCAAAAGACGTGAACTAGAATCTAGAAAAGCTGCTCTGGAATCTGCCAAAGCCGAGTCGGAAAATGCAAAGATCGTCATTATTGCCGAGATTGCAAAAAATTATAGTGAGATTCGCTTATATCAAAATCAAATTACAAGCCAAAAAGATATAATAAAAGCAGCCGAAAATAATCTCAAGATTATGCAGGAGCGTTTTAAAGTCGGCAATAATAATCAAAGTGAGGTTATTGAAGCTCAAAATAGTTTGTCACAGTCGCAATCTCGCCTCAATTCTTACCAAGAATTACTGACAAATTCGCAATATTCACTCGATATTTTGCTTGGCGGAAAAATTGCCGATGCGACAAATATTATCGGTGATGTAAAACCGATTCCGCTTGCATCGGGAGACTTTATTTTGGCAGCACCGGCAAATATAATTGCCGGTCGTCCCGATATAAAATCTGCCGAGCGTAAATTGGCAGAAGCAGTTGCCAAACATAATGTTGCAATTGCTGGTTTATTTCCCGATATTTCGCTCTCGGGTTTTTTCGGCTTAATCGCAAGCGACGAAAGCAAATTATTGCAAGCCGGCAGTAAATCTTACCAATTTGGCGGCGGATTATTATTCCCGATTCTAAATTATAGTAAAATATCGGCAAATATAGATTTTGCCAAAGCCGAGAGCGAAGAAGCTGCACTTAATTACCGTAAATCAATATTAACTGCTTTATCCGACATCGAGAAATCGCTTTCCTCATATAAAAAATCTGATCAAAATCGAATTTTAGCAGATGATACGGTTAAGCAAAACTGGCATGCACTCGAAATTGCCGATATGCGTTATAAACAAGGAATATCATCATTTGTCGAGGTTCTACAGGCAAGAAAAACCTTGCTTGACTCACAAATTGATTTAGCTGACAAAAATGCCAAAACCACGCAAAATTTGATTGCGGTTTATAAAAATTTAGGCGGCGGTTGGAACCTTAAACAAGCGGATAAAAAATGACAAAATGCGGATATGTTGCCCTAATCGGCGCCCCAAATGCTGGTAAATCGACGATGCTTAATGCTTTAATCGGCAACAAAGTTTCCATAGTTACCGCCAAGCCGCAAACTACCCGTAACCGAATTAGGGGAATTGCGATCGAAGGCGATGTGCAAATAATATTCGTCGATACTCCGGGCATATTCGAGGCGAAGCCTAAATTTGAAAAAGCAATGGTCGAGGCAGCTTGGAGCGGCAGCGAAGAGAGCGATATTTCGGTTTTGGTGGTTGATGCCAATCGTGGGCTTGACGACGACACTCGTGCGATTGCCGAGAATATCAAAGCCAAAGGCAGAAAAGCAATATTGGTGCTAAATAAGGTTGATAAAACCGAAAAAACTATGTTGCCCGAACTCGCCGCAAAATTATATCAAATCTATGATTTTGAACGCAGTTTTATGATCTCGGCAACTCGTGGCAACGGAGTAAAAGACATATTATTATATTTAGCTTCGCAAATGCCTGATTCGCCGTTTTTATACCCGGAAGACGAAATTACCGATTCCAGCGAACGCAATATTGCCGAAGAAATAACCAGAGAACAATGCTTTACCAAATTGCATGCCGAACTACCTTACGGTTTAATGGTGGAAACCGAAAAATGGCAGGAAGAAAACAAAAAAGGCAAAAGGGTTATCAAGATAAATCAGCTTATCGTTATTGAGCGTGAAGCCCACAAGAAAATAATTCTCGGCAAAAACGGGGCGATGCTAAAATCTATCGGCAGCAATGCCAGACACCGAATCGGCGAAGCACTCGGTGCAGAAGTCAATCTTTTCTTATTTATCAAAGTGAATGATAATTGGAAAAGCGACCCCGCAGTTTTTAAAGCTACAGGGCTGGAATATAAGGATTAAAGCTTAAGACTTTTCGCTCTATGGCTTGCTTCTGAATGAGGAGTATATTTCGCTGCCTCTGACAACGCTGCCATATTCATTGTATTACGTATTTCATCTATTTTGCCTATTGCTTGTGGAGAAATTGCCTGTTCTATTGATATTGCAGGCGAGTGTGAGATAGGATTTTTTTCTTGAAGATTTTTATTAAGAATTGCTTGATGCTCTTTCTTGAATTCAGGATTATTTCTAATATTCTCTCTTATTATATTAAAATCTTTTGAATAACTGGTTATCACTTTTTTTATGATAAACTCTTCTACTCTATCAGTTTGACCGGTAATGTTGGTTACAATCAATAGCGGAATAGCTACAATTGGACCAATAATAGAAGTGGTTATATGTGATACAACAAATCCAGCAAATCTTAATTTATTTCTAAATGTAGGATCATCTCTTTGCTTTTTTTGCTGATCTGCCTGTTCTCGAATTTGTGGTATAATGTTTTCAAACGCTTTTTGTTCGTTAGGATCTTCAAAAAATGGTCTTATTCTTTGTTGATCTCGTTCTTTATCATAAGGAAATCCAAGACTAAATAGTCTTTTTGCTATCTTGTCATATGATGGTTCTGCCGAATTTTTCATATATCTATTTTTCAAATATTACTTAAGCTTGTTTAACATAGCGTAAAAGCATATCTTTGTGTGTGAATATTTTGTTGCAATTTTTTCATATCAATTTTCCATTATAGCAACAATTATAGCTTCAAAAACCCTACGGTTTGCTTGACTTCATCAAGATTTTTCTCGGCAATTTGATTCGCTTTTTCTGCACCTTGTTTCAAAATTGCGTCGATGTAATCTTGATTAGCGAGCAAATCTCGCATTTTGGTCGTAATCGGCGATAGATGTTCGCTTGCAGCATTCGCCAACTCCTGCTTGAACTCGGAGAAAAGTTTGCCGGCAAATTTCTCAACTGTTTGCTCACGGGAAATTCCTGCTAAATTTGCGTAAATATTGATAAGATTACTAACCGAAGGACGCTCTTCATGATTATAATATATTTCAGGGTTTGCATCTGACTGTGCTTTGCGAAACTTAAGCTCTATTGTTTCCGCAGTGTCGGTCAAATTGATGCGTGAATAGTCGGATTCTTCGGATTTACTCATCTTCTTTGTACCGTCTCGCAAGCTCATGATTCTGGTTGCGGTGCCTTGAATCAACGGTTCGGGCAGCGGAAAATAATCATTGCCGTAATAGCGGTTATAAGCCCCGGCGATGTCTCTTGCGAGTTCAATATGTTGTTTTTGATCGTCGCCAACCGGAACATGAGTCGCTTTGTAAGCCAATATATCCGCAGCCATAAGCACGGGATATCCGTATAGACCAAGCGAGACATTATCTCGATTCTTACCGGCTTTATCTTTAAACTGGGTCATACGGTTGAGCCAGCCTAGCGGAGTGTGGCAACCTAGTATCCAGCCGAGTTCGGCATGGGCGGAAACGCTAGATTGCGGAAAAATAATGCTTTTTTGTGGATCAATTCCGCAAGCAATATAAGCAGCGGTAACTTCCCGAGTGGCTTTGCGTAATTCTTCGGGATTTTGCGGTACGGTAATTGCGTGTAAATCAACCACGCAAAACAGGCATTCGTAATTCTCCTGCATTGCCACCCAATTGCGGATTGCCCCGAGATAATTACCGAGATGAAGATTGCCGGTTGGCTGAACGCCGGAAAATACACGCTGTTTCATAAGATCACAAATCCACTTTAAACAAATTTTAGGAATTATTACTTATTCCAATTATTATGAGTTGCCAATTGGAAAAACATAGAACATAACTTTAAGTCAAGTAAGTGTATTTTAGCATAGAGATTTTTTGATGTTAATGGCAAATGAAAACAAAATTAGCGAAAACGAATTTGAAATACGTGCCGGTAATTTAGCCGTACGCATAGCAAACTCGCAAGCCGAGATTGCAGCAGCACAAAAATTGCGTTTTCAAGTTTTTTACACCGAAATGGGCGGAATTCCTTCACCTGAAGTTGCTGCATTGCAATCTGATTTTGATAATTTTGATAATTATTGCGATCATTTGTTGGTGCTAGATTATGATTTGCCGGTTGAAAGCGGGCAGGTGGTTGGAACTTATCGTTTGCTTAGACGCAGCCAAAAATTTGATTTACCTAAATTTTACAGCGAAGCCGAATTTGATATTTCGGCAATTAAAAATGAACCGGGTGAGATTCTCGAACTCGGACGTTCTTGCGTAAATATCCAATATCGCAATCGTTCAGTTATGCAGCTTTTGTGGCGAGGCATTGCCGAATATGTTAATCTTCATGGCATAAAATTAATGTTCGGCTGTGCAAGCTTGTTTGGAACCGATGTTCAAGCACATAAATTATCTCTTTCCTATCTTTATCACTATCATCTAGCACCGACTGAAATGCGTGCGTTAGCGTTACAAGATTTATATGTCGATATGAATATGATCGCCAAAGAAGAGATCGACGTTAAAGAGGCATTCTCGGGTTTGCCGGCTTTGATTAAGGGATATTTGCGTTTGGGCGGTTATGTCGGCGACGGTGCTGTTATCGACAATATTTGCAAAACCGTTGACGTGACGATCTTGGTTAAAACCGATCTTATAAAAGAAAAATACGTTAATCGTTATTCAGTGTCTTGAACCATGCGTTTGATTGCAAAAATAACCGCAATTCTGCTTGTGTTTTTGCTTATGTTTTTACCGTTATTATTTGCTCGGATTTTTAAGTTTGAGAAAATCACAGCTTGGGTGATGCAGTCTGCTTTTATTGCAGGAAATAAAATTTTATCGCTCAAGGTAAACATAAAAGGCGAAATTGCCAAAAGCCGCCCTTTATTGATTATTTCCAACCATTTTTCTTATCTCGACGTATTTGCCTTGGGTAGCGTCGGCGATATAAAATTTACTCCAAAAAGCGATGTCGGATCTTGGCTGGTAATCGGGTTATTTGCCAAAATGGCAGGCTGTATATTTATCGACCGCAGAAGAAGCGGAACGCTGCGAAATAAAAATGCTGTAAGCGATGCTATTTTGCAAGGCAAAGCGATAAGCATATTCCCCGAAGGAACAACCGGCGACGGCACTGCTTTATTGCCGTTTAAATCATCACTTTTTAGTATTATCGATAAGAATAAATTATTGATTCAACCGGTTACGATAAATTACCGAAAACTCAACTCGCAAAATATCAATACCCAAAATAAACATTTAGTCGGCTGGTATGCCGATATGGAGTTTTTTCCGCATTTACTCGAGCTTCTCAAGCAAACATCACTGGAAGTAGATTTGATTTTTCATCAGCCGATCACAAGCGATAAATTCGCTTCACGCAAAGACTTTGCAGTAAACTGTCGGGAAATAGTCGAAAAGGATTTTTGCAGTTATTCGTCATAGCCCGAATGCCTTAGCATTATAGGGCTATCTCATGAGATTACCCTATAACTTATGATAGATAAGTTCGGGTAATGACGATTTTGAAAATAATTTGTATTAACTTTTGTTAAAGAGCCAACTTAAAAAGTGGCTCCGCGAGTAGGATTCGAACCTACGACCGATCGGTTAACAGCCGATTGCTCTACCGCTGAGCTATCGCGGAATATATCTTTAGTGTGTGAGTATATAATAAACTTCAAACACTTTAAAAACGATGACCTTATATAGCAAAAACTTTGCTCATGTACAGTAATAATTTTAATAAAATGACGTTTTTATATTAAAATTTCCTACAGACGATTCTCTACTGCGTCCCAAAACATAGCTTCTTGTTTGATACCGTAAATTTGGTTGGATTTCGGCAGCCCGGTCGGCGATGTGACGTTGATTTCGGTGAGATAATTGCCGATTACATCTAGACCTGCGAGTAATATGCCTTTTTCTTTGAGCTGCTTGCCCACGGTTTCGCCGATCAAAATATCCCGTTCGCTCGCCTCGACAATAACTCCCTTGCCGCCGGCACGGAAATTGGCACGAATGTCGCTATCTGCAGGCACCCTGCCGAGAATTGCCGATATTTTTCCGTCTATTACTATCACACGTTTATCCATAGTTTTAATTTCGGGAATAAATTTCTGAGCGATTATCGGCTCGTTTGAAACTGCAGTAAACATCTCAACCAAAGATGCAAGATTAGAATCATTCTGCTTAATTCTAAAAACCGAATGCCCGGCGTAACCGTATAACGGTTTTATAACAATATCTTGATGCTCACTTAAGAAACTTTCAATCGCATCAAAATCTCTGCTAATCAGGGTAGGGGGGACGAACTCGGGAAATTCAAACATGAATAATTTTTCCGGACAATTGCGGACTTGTGCCGGGTTATTAACCACCAAAACATCGGGAGCGAGCATTTCAAGCAAATGGGTGGCGGTGATATATGCCATATCAAACGGTGGATCTTGCCGCATTAAAACGACTTTGCATTCCCGTAAATTGATAATTTTAGGCTCTTCTGCGGTAAAATAATCGGCAGGATCGTTACGAAAAACCACTTTACGGGCTTTTGCGGTGATCTCACCGTTTTTAAACGACAAATCCGAGGCGAGGTAGCAATAAACCTCGTATCCACGCAAATTAGCTTCGCTGCCGAGCAATAAAGTAGTGTCGGTATGCGGATTTATTGACTCGACAGAGTCCATCTGAATAGCGATTCTCATAACCAAACTTTCTTTATTTGCAAGCCAAACGCTCAATTTCATGCTCGGCTCTGGATTTGGTGTTAACGGCATTTGAAAATTTTACGATTACTTGATTTAGAACGATGCAAGCTTCTTTGTTTTTATTTAGATTGCTCATGGAAATCGCTAATTTCAATAAATTATCAGGTGCTTTAGGACCGGTCGGAGCAGCTTCATAACCCCGGCGGAAATTATCGGCTGATTTTATATAATCACGTCCGACATAATAAGTCTCACCCAGCCAATAATATGAATTGCCGATTAATGGATCTTTGGGATATTTTTTGTTAAATGCCGCAAATGATTGTCCTGCCTCACTATATTTGGATTGGTTTAGGAGTTTAAAAGCATAATTATAATGCTCTTTTGGAGTTGCAAAACTCTGCTCCTGGGCTGCTTTATCTTCATCATTCGATTTTTCGTTATCTTCGGGAGATTTATCAACCATCGGCTTTATTTGATCGGTATTTCCGGCGTTATCGTTATGGTTGCTTTGCGGCTGTGCAAGTTGAGCCTTTTCGAGTGCAGTTAAGCGAAAATCAACATCTTGCGATGATTTTTCAATTTGGGTTTTAAGGCTGCGATTCTCAAATGAAACCTGTTCAATCGTTCCTTGAAGCCTACGGATTTGTTCTTCCAACTCACTGATTCTAATTTGTAAACTCGCAGGATCCCCTCCCATGGATTCTTGATTTTCAGGCGAATACTCAGCCATTTGAGTTTCCGCCATAGCAATAGTCGGAGTGGTATAAACAAGGCAAATAACAATGAAATTTAACAATAAAAGACGTGTAATGTTCATAAGGCACCTGATTTATAAAATGAGTTTATTAAATTGTGATTTTGCATCATAATTATATATATTAATTCGTAAACAAATAATATCTGTTGTACGCAGTTTGAATTTAATTTTATATATAACCCAATATTTTTTTGAGTGTAATATAATGAAAAGAACATTAGGTTTTACCCTTCTCGAAATGTCGGTAGTGATCGTCGTTATCGGGCTTGTCGTTGGCGGAGTGGTCGTCGGGCGTAATTTAATAGATAATGCAAGAATAAACGGTACGATCTCACAGTTGGATAAATATAGAGCTGCTTCAAGCATTTTTGAAAATAAATATAATTATTTGCCCGGTGATATTCCTTCTACGGTAATGCAAAAAGTGGGAATTCCGTTTTGTACTATAGGAACATGTTGGCAGGTTGGTTATGGAGACGGAAACGGAGTAATTTCAAGTGCAAGAAATTCTGAAGCAACAAATTTCTGGATGCATTTATCTTATGACGGTTTGATAGAAGGACAATACAAGTACTTGGCAAGAAACGAAGATACAAATACTTCCGGTAAAATATCCGATTATTTACCTCAGGCCAAGCTCGGTGAAAATTTATATTTTTATGTTTGGGGCGGTGGTCTTCCTACCAACTGGCCTTCTGCCCCCAACGGTTATAATGACGGTCTAAACTACATGACAATAGATTCGGTTTCCAGATATTGCGGTTATAGTTCATGTGGAGTTTGGGGAAGCGATAGTAAAATGCAGGTAATGCAAGCATATAATATAGATAAGAAAATAGATGACGGATTACCCAATTCAGGCAATGTTTGGGCTATCCAGTTTAGGGGATTGAGCGACGGCCCTTGGTCGGGAACTTATGCCGGAAGGGAATCAGGTGCTTCAAGCGGCTTTAGAACGGTTTGGAGTAATCTGCCTTCTACAGGGGCTAATCCTCCAAGTAGTGTAAAAGTTCAAACAGATGTGAGATTAAATCTGTGGATAAATGCGAAGCGAACGCACAACCCGTTATAGTGCTGTAGTGAAGCGAGCAATTATCCATAGATTTAAGAAAGAAAAAGCCCCAA
>Ga0247836_1001047_pt1 | contig 47252 bp, 40 predicted proteins | sample LaCruzMarch2015__4_FD_187116 | JGI IMG/M metagenome (GOLD analysis project Ga0247836, IMG submission 187116) | Freshwater microbial communities from meromictic Lake La Cruz, Castile-La Mancha, Spain - LaCruzMarch2015_14m | ecosystem: Environmental > Aquatic > Freshwater > Lake | place: Spain... | reverse complement strand
TCGGCCTCGATGGGCTGTGCAGCGCCGCGGCGGTCGGGCGGCACGTCCTTCGCGCGGTCTTTGGTGACGCCGTCTTTGGCATCCGGTGACTGCACCTTGAGCCAATTATACTCCGGCCGCTTTTTGATCTGCACTGCCTCTGGCGGATTGCCAGGAGATTTCGAGCCCGACGATGAGAGGGAGCGCGTTGCGCCCTCGTACTCTTCTGCCGCAGGTTGCTGCCGTTGTGCACTAGAAGGGTTGAATTTCTGCTCAAGAACGCGCTTCAGCTTATCGTACTTTGGCGCGTCGTTCTGAGCCAGCGCACCACTTGCCGGCACGATCGTGGCGATCACTGCTGCGGTCAGGACAGTCTTCAACATCGTCGTCACTCCACTCGCCCCATACGGCTTCATTTTGCAGGCTATCGGTCTTAATCTCACTGATCGCCCCTCGGCGCTTCGCCAGGCAGTCTCACACCCAGTTTCTGGAAGCGGTCATAGTCAGCCGCTGCCGGGTCATCGCGTTGGAGGCGGTGTGTCTTCTGCCGCGTGCGGTTTTCAGCACGCGGCGAGTTCTCCTATTTCGTCCAGCTTCCAAACCAAGACGCTGCCTTGTCCCAAGCGCTCTGCCACCACCACTTTTGCTCGGCGGGTGCAGGTGCAGGTGCAGGCGCCGGTGGCGCCGGTTCTGGTGCAGGCGGCGCCGGAGATGGCTCTGGCGCAGGCGGCGCAGGTTCGGGAGCCGGTGCGGGCTCGGGTGCCGGAGGCGTCGGCTCTGGCGCAGGTGGCGTTGGTTCTGGCGCCGGAGGCGTTGGTTCTGGTGCCGGAGGCGTGGGCTCTGGAGCAGGTGGCACGGGTTCAGGAACCGGTGCCGGCTCTGGTGCGGGTGGCGTTGGCACGGGTGCCGGGACAGGTTCTGGCGCTGGAGCGGGCTCAGGTGCGGGCGTTGGCGCCGGTGCAGGTTCCGGTGTTGGCGCCGGAACCGGAGCGGGCGGCGCTTGCACACCGATTTCATAGGCCGCATCGGCTATGAGATTGCCATCGGCGCCGATGCCGCTGTCGAGCCCCTTGGCGCGGCGCAGTGCAGCCACGAGCGAGCTGTAGACCGGAACAAAGACTGTAAGATCGCGCTGCCCAACCCTGATGTTCTGCCGCGCATGAAAATGCAGATGGATGGTGGTCGCCGGCTTACCACCCATGATTTTCGACACGTTGCCAAGCACATCACCCTGTTTGACGCTTTGGCCGGTTTTGACACGGATCGAGGCCGCGTTCATGTGCAGGTATTGATATGTCGTGCCGTCTTTGGCTTTGAGTTCCACCGTCGTGTTGCTCGTCACCTTGGTGATGATGCCATCGGCAACGGCCACACACTCCCACTTGTTATCTTGGGGTGTTGGCGGGCGAATGTCCTGTCCTTGATGCCCCGTGCCTGATGGGCACAGAGGCATAGCCCAGCCGCGTTCTTCACAAAAGTTGTCGCGCTGCTTGAAGGGGTTGTAGTTGTTGGGGTTGCTTTCCCCGCCACCCGGGCCCTTGTAGCCGCCGTGGCCATAAATCTGCGAGTTCAGATGCGGATAGCGGCCATCGTCGAGTTTTATGGGAAAAATGATGTTCGGCAGATAAACGAACCGGTCATTCTTGCGGCCGAGCTTGTTGTTCTCAGGATAGCTATCGCCGGGTGGATAGTAAGCGAAGCCGGGCTTTTGTGCAGGTGGCACAACCGGCGGCGGCACGGTTGGTGTGGTTGGTGCCGGTGCTGGGGCTTGCCCACCGGCCTGCTCTCCAGGTGCCGGTGTTGGCGTGGGCACGGGAGCAGGCGGGGTCACGAATGGGGTGGTCGAAGGTTCCACGACCGGCAGATCGCAAACCACGGGCAGCAACGGAAATTCAGGATCGCTTGACGTCGCAGCCTGGCACAGCGTGCCGGCGTCGGGTTCGCGAGCGGTACGAGAGGGAGGCGGCACCGGAAGCCCGGCATAGGCCAGGAAACTGGGCTTGGAGAGATCGGGCGTCTCCGCTGCGGCCGGAGATAGTCCGGCTAACAGCACTGCGGCGCAAACGGCCGGCACCAGCTTCGCTTTATTCCCCACGGCAATCCCCCTCGCTGACATCTACGCTGCGATGACGTCCGGCAAAATCAATAATGCCCAAACTGTAAGGGTGTGGCAATGCGAGCCTTGGCCCGCCTAACTGCCGGAACGCTCAACGCTATGGTGCCGTTTGTGTTTTCTCTCCGGCAGGCGGTTCGGCTTGTGCTGGCGCCGGGCGTGCTGCCAACGGCAAGAGTGTTTCCAGAAGCGCGCGGCCTTCCGGCGTGATCGCGGCAGCGGCATCGGAAGCGAGCACCCGCTTGATTTCGTCCGTCACGTCGGAAGGAATTTCTTCCGGCTTTGGTGCCAGTTCTTGGAAGCCGTTGGCAACCGAATCGGAGGCGTCGCGAGCCGCTGCAGCGCCCGATGCTTCGCGTGCCATACTGGGCGCAGCCGACAAAGCGGTGGGCGCACTCGAGAAGAGCAGATCGCCCCAGTCCATGCTGACACTGGGCTTTGACCAAGCGCCGGAAATTTTGACGGGGATCGGCGGCGCGGAGGGCGGCGGCACGACCTTCACGCGGATTTCTTGATTGATGCGTTTGGCCGGCAGGCTGACGTTGCCGCGCGACTGCACTTCGACTTCAGAGCCGCCGATATCGAGGCCGGGCGAACTGGTCATCACGCCTTTTTTGATATCGTATTGCGCCTCGAGCTTTTCAAAGCCAGTTTGTTTGTTGATGTCGAACTTGAGGCCACCGGTCAGACTGTTCCACCAGTTCGAGACGATCGAGCGAACATCAAAGCCGCGGATGTGCCCCTTCGACATGCGGAACGTGGCCTTGCCTTCGATCGAGGACGCCAATTCGTTCTGGTTCTTGCCAGCACCCGACGCTGTGATGTCGACGTTGGAGACGCCCGTCAACAAGGGCTTTCCAGTGATTTCGGAGATGATCGGCTCTGCGGCCACATTGACGAGATTGAGCGCCACGTTCGCCACCGGCACGGCCTTGCTGCTATCGACGCTCAGTGTGCCGGTTGCACTGCCCGTGCCGATGGCGAGTTTCTGCAATTGCGCGTCGAGCTTGCCATTGCTGAGTTTCGTTTTGATTTCGGCATTCTTCAAATCGAGCTTGCCTAGAACCAATTGTTCGGAAGTAATCACGGCATCGATGTCGGCGGACTGCAACATCGTGAGGTCGATGGGAGTCTCGCTCCAGGCCGCAGCCGAAGACTTTGAACTGGCAACAGATGGAGCCGCCGCTTCAGGGGCCGCACCTGGGCTGGTGCTCAAACCTTTGAGTGCCGCGCGCAGACCGTCCCAGGCCGGGGCGGTTTCCAATTCGAGCTCTTCTTCGGCTTCTGGGCCAGCAGACTTTACGGCGACCCCTGTTTTCCCGAGGAACGCATTGAGATCGATGCGCGGCACAGCGATGGTGCCCTCGTACTTCGGCCGGGGGCCTGCGAGTGACAGCGTGCCGGCAAGCTTTGCCTTGTCCGTTCCAAGCACGACATCGGCGGGTTCAAACAGAATGCCCGAGGCCGTCGCCTTGATTTTTCCAGCAAGCGAACCGGCAAGCGGTGCGGTGCCCTTTGTGATGTCCATGCCGAGCCAGCGCGCCATTTCCGGCACCGATCCGCTGGTGACCGAAACGCCGCCAGCGAACTCTTGAGTGGCGCCGTTCGAGGCGATGCCGTCGATCTCGCCCTTCACATGCTTGCCATCGATGCTGGCTTTGACCGCCGACGGTTTACCAGCAACCATGGCCAGCACGTCCTTGAGATCGAACGAAACTTTAGCGCTTTCGCCATTGCGGATGAGTTGCCCGGCACCGGCAAACGCGCCCGCTGGATCGAATGTGGCGTCGATCTTCTCAAAGCGCACGGGCTCCTTCGAGCCGGCCGCCGAGTACGAGACGCTGCCATCTTTGACGACGGCTGCGGTGAGCAGCATCATCGCAGGGCTTGTGGCCGCTTCCGGGCCAGCTGCTGGCGTTTGATCTGACAACCAATTGGGCTTGCCGCTGGCATCGGTCGCGAGTGACACTTCCGGTTTGACGATCTCTAGGCTTTCGATTTCGGCTTTGCCCGAGAACAGCGGCTGCAGTTTGAGACGGGCATTGATCGATTGTGCCTTGAAAACCTCAGATCCGGTTGTGCCAGCGGAACTGGCGACAGTCACAGTATTGAGGCTGACCGACGGCGACGGCCATATGCTAACATCTGCATCAGCAATTTTGACGGAACGGCCCGCAGCAGCCGATGCGGCCAGCTCGATCTGGTCCTTGATCAGGCCAGCTGGCGGAACTGCAATCAAAAGGCCCACGGCAACGAGGATACCGGCGATGGTGAGCAGCAGCCCGCGCACGATCCACGATCCCGCACCACGCTTCTTGGGTGAGTTGTCCTGTCCGGTTGCCATGGAAATTCTCCGCGCAAGTCACAAAATTGGTAGGGCTGCAGTCGAAAGAGTATTAGGCGCGAAAGCCGTGAGGACTGACCGCCGGAAGTAGGACCACCATGGCACGGCTTTGTGACGGCGGCGAGTGGGCAGTTTGTGTGGCCATTTTGCCAGCGGCGGTGAGCGTTGCGGCTTGATCCGGCACAACGCCCGGGCTTAATATGAAATAACCTGGGAAAACCTTCCGGGACCGCAAGGGAGTTGACGCGATGGCCCCAGTTCACAAACCGCGCTTCACGGCAGTCATTATGATGCAGACCGCGCTTCCAATTGCCGGAGTTTTGCTGGCGGCTCTGCCTGCGCTCGCGGGAGCAGCCGGACAAAAAACGCTCACAGTCAATTGGGACGACCCGGAAATCAAAGGCTTTGCAGAAGCCCGCACGGCCAATATCGCAGCTGGTGTTGAAGCTGAAAGCGACAGCAAGCTCACGAAGCTGCAAATCCCCGTGCTTGCATTCGAGCGCCCGCCCGAAGCTGTGGCGCGCAACTTGCGGGCCGGGCCAGAAGCGGCTCCCGAGCGGGTTGAACATTTCGATGCGGCGAACCCGATCTGGTATCAAATCGTCGAAGATTATGGTGACGTGACGGTGAGCGTTGAAGCCGATCTGCGCGTGCAGAATACGTTCGATGCCAGCCATCCGGTTTATGATAATGCCAATCGTAGTGCGGGCATCAGCGACGAGCCTCAGGTGTCGGTCATGGACGAGGCGAGCGAAGAAGGCATGGAAGGCTATATCGCCGAATACACGATCACGCGGTTCGGCGTTCCCTATACGGTAACGGTCGAGTGCACGGCTGAGGCCAAGGAACAGTGCAAGGACTCGGCTCAGCTCGCCAAAGACAGCGCGCTGTTGAAACTTGTTGGTGGCGAAAAGCCCAACTGACGGTGGTCATAGAGGCACCCGCTCGCGATGTGGCACCGCGTTGCGCCGCTACGAGACTGTGTTGGCGCTGACGGCAATACGTCCGTTACCGTCTTGAACTTTGAGCGCAAGATCCGGTCCGACCGGGCGGCCATACTCCATCATGCGGATCGCCCCATCGGTGGCGCCTGAAATCATGTTGCCGCTAATCATCGCCTTGCCGGCGGCAGGGTCTGACGAAACGAGAATGCCAGTGCGCGTTGCCCGCAGCAGGTTGTTGGTCACCATGCAATCGCGCAAAAACGGGCCCCAACCGATTGAGATCCCGCAGCTTGGCGCGTTCTCGATGACGTTGCCCGATACAAGTGTGTCGGCTTCGATGGTGATACCGTCTCCGCGCTTGTCTTCGGGCTCTGCTTCCCGGCGAACGAGATTGCGGATGAGGTTGCCTTGCACAATTGCCAAGCGTCCACCTTCATTGAAATTTGTCACGGCAATGCCCGTTGCTGCGCCATCAATGACGTTGTTGGCGATCACGGCGCCTTGAAATCCGAATTCCGCATAAATGGCGACTTCACCAATCCGCGCACAGGAATTCGATAAGATCTGAATGTTGGAAGCAGCGTTGCCGCGCACGGCCGAATAGGCGCAGTCGCTGATGCGGTTGCCAGTGGCGATAACACTGCCCGCCCGGAAAACATTGATGCCGTTGCCGTATTCGCCGGTGCCGCCATTGCGCGCTGCGATCCGCTCGATGCGATTGCCCGAAATAAGCGTTCCGTCTTCCCGCGCCTTGCTTTGCCAAACGAGAATTCCGTTGTTGCCGCAATCGGCAATGTGATTGTGGCTGATGTCGAGTCCAGTCGAGTCGAGGCACCGCAGCGCGGCCTGAGATACAGTGGTAATGGTGCAATCGGAAATGCGGCCGCTACAGCCCTCGAGGGACATGCCGTTCAACAAAGCATTGCGTACCTCGATGCGGCGCAAAGAAAGCCCTGCACAATCTTGAAAGTGCAAGAGGCCGTCTGAGAGGTCTGGATCGAGCGGTAGGGTGCCGCCATCGAAAACGATGTCTTCTATAACGATGCCTACAGCATCTTTTGCAAAAATGAACTGCGCTCCGCCGCTGAATTGCAGAACACTCAAACCCGCCGCGCCGGTCAGCTTGCACCCTGAGGGCAGCCGCAAAGGCCCGGTGCGCAGTGTGCCAGCTGGCAGCATCACGGGTTCGCCATTGGCGGCAGCGGCATCGATTGCAGCTTGCAGGGGAGCGGTTTGATCGTCGAGCGAACCGGGCTTCAAGCCATACTTAAATGTGCGTGCGGGTTTGCCGGAAGGCTGCGCTTCGCGCGGTCCGGCAGCGCTGGCGGCACCGGCAGCGGTCATGGCGAGCACGCCAAAGCCGGTGCCAGCCGTTAAGGCTCCGGCAGAAAGAAGTGCGCGGCGATCAAGGGTCATTCGAGGCACTTTCTGGTAGTAGGGCAAACACAGGCTGGGCTGCCAAGCACATTCTAGGCCATGAAAGCTTAACGCTTGTGGGAATGGCTTGGCGGCGTGGGGCTGCGGCGATCCCCGTCAAACCGAGGTAGACCGGGCTAGCCTAGGCGGCTCCGGGGCGTTGGAAGGCCAAGGCCGGTGCGAACAATCTCGATCCCACCGGTAAGCGCTGTTTCAAAATCAAACGGCGCGGCAAAGGCCGCCGGAATATGAACGAAGCCCACCTTGACCGGACCCTTGGCTCTACCAGCCAGTTGAAGCGACTGGTACAGTATGCTGTTGCAAAGATATGTTCCGGCATCGGTGGACACGGTGGCAGGCACGTTCAAGCGGGTGAGGCGCCTAACAACCGCCTTGGCTGGTATCGACGTGTCCAGTTTCCGTGGACCATCCTTGGTAACGAATGGCTGATGCGGGAATTGCCCTGCCGCGTCACATGCAGGGCTTTGCTCGTTGCGCGCCAGTGTCTCGATGCAATACCCGGATGCTCGCTGCGAAACACCGAAGTGCAAAACCACGGCGGGCTTATGCTCGGCGTAGAGTGCGGCGAGCAGCTTCGGGGCCGCGGCCCACTCTGTTGGCAAAATCCGTAAGACAACGGTTTTCTTTGCAAAACGCTTGGCAGCTAACCCGGCCAGAGCTTCCGCGAGATCTGCACTGGGGTTATGTTTGACGCCTGGAAACGGCCCGAAGCCGGTGAGAACAATCGCTGGCCGGATGTCGCGCGGGGTGCCCACGTGTTAGTTTTTTCCGACGTTCTTTATCGCGGGCATGGCGCTATCCTCGGGCGACTTGAGCGCGGCGGTGACCACGCCTGACCCGGCGCTGCGGCTTTTGTCTATAACGATCTCCGCCGACTTCACGTACACGGGAATGCGGTCCGGCGTGAACTTCTGCTTCACTTCGTAGCCGCCGTTGTTGTCGCGGAAGGTCACGTTGGCGTTGGCTTTGGCAAGCCCCTCCATCTGTGCCTTGCCACCCAGTTTGGCGACATCATCCTGCTTGAGGCTATAGCTTATGGATCCGGCTTTCACGGTTTCGCGCACCAGGAAGTAGGTGCTGCCAGACTTTGGTTCGATCGTCTGTTTGAACAAGTTTAGGATATGATCGGCGGCTGTATCGTCGATCGACTCCCCTATCATGTCTTCGACCACGATGTTGACGGCGACGCTCTTTTTTGTGTCGAGAGAGCCGTCTGTGGCAAGACCGGGGAGCGCGTTTTTAAGGAGTTCAAACGACAGGCCTGCACTCGCTGTTTGCTTGTCGCTGAGCGCGTAGTTGGAAATTGCAATATCGCGCTTGATGCCGCCGAGCGCGGCTACGCTCGGCTCCTTGCTAAAGTCCTTGACGCGATAATAGGTGCCGCTTTTATCGAGCCGGTAAATGGACCCGGCCGGGTCGAAACCGTTCGGCACGAGCGGGCACTGAAACCCGTTGGGTACGCCGGGAACGAAACCGGGTGTCGCGGCGATGGTGCTGGTGATCACCCCGGTCGAAGGGGCAGTGTCGCACGCTGCCAAAATGGCCGCTCCCGCGAGAAGTGCACAAATCCGGTAAGAAGTGCTCATATAATCGTCCTCGCGCGAACTGCCCCCGGCTGGCCGCTGACACAACTGTTAGCGCTCGTCTCATCGGGTGGCAATACGGCGCGTGCCGGGACGGCGCATTGCGCTGTGCGTTAACTCAACTGGCCCGCACTCGCCTTGCAGTGCGAGAGGGATGCCTACAGCCCCATGAGGCCAATGATTTCATCGACTGCAAGCGTTGGCAAAATATGCCCCTCGCGCACGCCGCTTTCAATGCTGGGCAAGCGGGCGGCAACACGCGGGTTGGCTTTGAGCGCGCCCATTAGGCGATCACTGAGCATATCGCGCATCCACTCGACGGCTTGGCGCTGGCGGCGCGCGGTAAACTCGCCGTTGGTTGTCATCAACGCGCGGTGTTCTGAAATTTTCTCCCACAGTTTGTCGAGGCCCGCGTTGTCACGGCCCGACATCGTGAGCACGGGTGGCAACCACGCCGCAGATTTGGGCGTGAAGATCGCGATGGCGTTTTGATATTCGTTGGCCGCACGCGCTGCCCGGGTCACATTGTCTCCATCGGCTTTGTTGATGGCGATCATGTCGGCGAGTTCGATGATGCCCTTTTTGATGCCCTGCAAGTCGTCGCCGCCGCCTGCCAGCAACAAGACCAGAAAGAAGTCGACCATATCGGCCACGGCCACTTCCGATTGACCCACGCCCACGGTTTCAACAATGATGATGTCGTAGCCAGCGGCTTCGACGAGCACCATAGTTTCGCGGGTTTTGCGCGTCACGCCGCCGAGTGTGCCCGATGTGGGAGAAGGCCGGATGAAGGCCTTGGGCGACATGGCAAGGCGGTTCATGCGTGTCTTGTCGCCAAGGATCGAGCCACCGGTGCGCTTCGAAGTCGGGTCGACGGCGAGCACGGCCACCTTATGGCCAGCCTCGACGAGATTCATGCCGAACTGATCGATGGTCGTCGATTTGCCGACGCCTGGAACTCCAGTGATGCCGATGCGCAGGGCCCGGCCGGCGTGTGGAAGAACCTCTTTCAGCAATTGCTGGGCGAGTGCCATGTGCTCGGGCTTTGTGCTCTCTACGAGAGTAATGGCGCGTGCCAGTTGAGCGCGATCGCCACTCAAAATCGCTGCCGCAAGTTCGGCAGGGTCGGGTCCGGTGCGCGGGGCAGTCGAAAGTGTCATGGTGATGTGCGAAGTCCTCGGCGCTGACAGAAAAGCTGCCGGGACCAGCTCTGGTGGGGTTGCTCCCAGCGGCCGATCCTGGCTAAAGCTCAGGTAGCGAGCAGGAATGGCCGCAGCCGCTGCAACGCAGTCTTTGTCATGCGTTGCCGTGGCGGAGAACGCAAGCGCGCAAGCGCCGCCGCTAAGATGCGGGGGAAGGAACTGCTGCGAGAGTGGACAGCCGGGCGTCAATCATTTTGCCGGGGAGTATTGCTATGGGTGATTCTGGAACGATTTTCGCGGTCGGATTGGTGCTGGGCTTTCTGGTGCTGATGGCCATAGCTGGCTGGCGGATGATCACGGGATCGGCTGGCTGGGTCAGAACACTTACCTTTCTTGGAATTGTGGCACTGGCGATCGGGGTTGCGGTCGTCGGTATGGTGACGGTCGAGGATGCGCAAAAAACTGCTTCCGAGGCGCCTGCTGGTGGTTCGGCGGCACCAACTGAAGCTGCGCCATATGCGCCAGGACCGGTTGTGACGGCTCCTGCTGAGGAAAAATCGAGCGAACTGCCGAAAATGGCCGAGCCGCCTGAACCCGCTGGATCGGGTGGCCCACCACCAAGCGTACCCGAGTCGTCTGTTGTGGGGGAAGCGTCGCCCGAACCCGCGCCCGGGCCCTCACCCGCACCCGCGCCGGAGGCGGCGCCCGAGCCGCGCTCCGCTGAAGCACCACCCTCGCCCGCCACCGAAGAACCAGACACAGGCGGAACACGCGGGCTTAGCGAAACACCGCCGGGATCAACACCGCCTGGCGAAGACCGTGAAGAGGGCACATCGCGGGGGCTGAGTGGCATTTCTCCTCCGGCTCCGGCGACCCCGGCACCAACGGACGCCGCCGCCAACACCGATTGGGACGTGGTGCCTGTGTTCTACGGCACAGATCGCGGCCGCGAAGATAAGCCAACCCGGATCGACTATGGCAACGAGCGCGGGCGGCGCTTGGAATTGGGCCGCGCCATGGTCACCGTGCCCAAGTCTCACACCTCGCCGCTCATTGAACGGCCCTGGTCGATCACCATTCCGATCCTCGACATCACGGTGGGCGAATCCGAAGACCCCAAAACGCATTTCACGATGAAAGAAGTGAAAGCGCTGACGCGAGACGAGTTTCTCGATCTTGTCCGGGCACGGTTGGCGTCATCTCAGCAATACAAAAAGCACGCGTTGATTTTCGTGCACGGGTTCAACACCACCTTTGACTACGCCGTCTACCGGACGGCGCAGATTGCCTATGACTTGAAATTTGACGGTGCATCGTTCTCCTACAGCTGGCCTTCGGGCGGCGGGCTGACGAGCTACACCTTCGACCGCGAGCGCTCAGGCCAATCGGTGCGCTTTCTAAAGGAATACATCGAACTGGTTCTCGATCAGACTGGTGCGGAAGCCGTCAGTGTGGTCGCGCACTCGATGGGCAATCAACCGATGCTTCAGGTGTTGAAAGACTTGAAGGCGGCGCGGCCGAGCGGCGTCGTATTCAACCAGATCATTCTGGCAGCCCCCGACGTTGACCGCGATAGCTTCGGTGATATTGCGCGGGAAATCCAAGGACTGGCCAAAAACATTACGCTGTACGCCGCCGAAAATGACACCGCGCTTGCCGCATCGCGGCGCGTCAACGGCGGCCCGCGTGCTGGTGATATCCCCGCCAGCGGTCCGCTGATCGTGCCCGGCGTCGATACGCTCGATGTGACGAGCGTGTCGACCGATAGCCTGGGGATCAATCATTCGGGCTATGCCGAAAACAATCAGTTGCTGAAGGATATCGAGCTTCTGGTGTCAACCGGGGCGGCACCCGGCGTGCGCATGCCAACGCTGATCGAGGTTCCTCTGGGGGATGGCAAGTATTGGCGGTTCCCGAAGGCGCCGTAACTCAAAGAGCCGGCGGCGGCCGCGAGTAAACCAATCGTCAATGGGTGTGCCGTAACGTGACAGACGTTGGTCATGTGAGGAGTTGCCCATGTTACTGAGAGGTTCAATCGCGGCCATCGCCTTTGCGGCGGCTGTCGTCAATGGAACGCCAGTTGCCTTCGCCGATGAAGCCTTTTTGTGCGGCACCGACCGGGTCGTTTACGTCAAGCCCGGCGAACTGGAAGAGTTGAAGCGCACCGACCCGTGCATCGCTGGCTATTTCGGCCTGACGGTGAACCCTCCGCTGCCGGCCAAGTCCGCGCCGGGCGATGCTGCCAACGCGCCTTCTCTGGATTTCAAGAAGACCCTCGGGGGGCCCGAAGATCAGGCAAACGCCGCACGGCCAGGGCCTTGGAGAGTTGCCCAAGCCGGGGTTACCGCGAAGCATCGTGCCCCTCCGGTTGCCTCACCCGGCACCGATTTTCGTAACGTGCGCTTGATCAATGCGGAACCTGGCAGCGACAACTGGTACCGGCACGAACAATAAGCCGGAAGTACTGCATGACGTGACAGTCGCAGACGGTAGGGGCGGGAGGCGCAAAGGATCTCTCGCCTGCTCTCACACGGTAAACGGTTCGTTTACTTGCATTTGCGACAATCGTTTCAGTTTCATCAATGTCTGTAGCGTTGCGGGTAATCCATCATGACTGACGTTTGTGTCTCCAAGCCGTCTTTAACTGCGGCCCTGGCTTTGGCAGTAGCACTAGCCGGGTCTCCGGCGCAGGCCGGTTGGAGCGATCATGGGCCAGTCATGCAAATGACTGAGGCGAGCGGCGAAGCCGCTGCCGAGCAAGCGCCCGAAGTCAATTCTGATGGCCCGGCAAGCGACGACGAGGCTCCCTCGGAAGCGGTGAGCGATCCCCAACCGGAAACGGCAAGCGAAGAGCCCTCACAGCCAGCTTCCGATGCCAGCGCCGCGACGGATGCGCCTGTTCAAGCACCTGTTGCCCCTCGTACCGCCGAACCTGTTTCTGACGAAAAGCCATTGCCGCCCTCGCGGCCCGACTACTACACCGAACGCGCCAAGCAGACGGTTGAGCAGGATGGCAAGTCAGAAGGTCAGCTTCATGCGCTGCAGAAGGCCAACCCGGATCACAATGTGGTCGTCTGTGAAGGCGGGTGCCCGTCCGAGAAAAGTGCGCAGATTGTCTTTATCGAGCCGCGCGCCGCCCGGAAGGCGATCTCGTCCGGCGAGATGATTCCGAATTCGTCCGAGGCGTCAGCGAAATCTGGCCAGCCGCTGATCAGTTGTGAGGCCGGCTGTTACGAGTCGAGCTCGCGGTCCTATCAAGCGGTTCCCGGTGGTGTCGCGCGCTCTAAATCGGCCGCTGCTGCTGCTGCCGCTTCAAACGGAAGCTGGGTGACCACCGTTACTCCGGCCGTCGTAGATGCCAAGACCAGTAAAACAACGAACCCGGGCGCAAATGGTTCGGGCGACTGGATGAAGCGCATCTCCAAGGAAACTGGGCAAAAAGCGCCTGTGAAGGAAAAGCCGGTTGCCAAGGTTCAACCAACGATGCCCGTGCAAGCTGCGACGGCTGAAGCTGTAATCGAAAAGGCTGCCGCGCCGGCCCCTGAAGCCACGCCTGCAGAAGCCCCGCCCGCGGAAGCGATGAAGCCGTCAGGCGTTGCTACCGTCCCGGCCAAGGCTGTTGCGTCCGATGCGCCCGCTCCTGCCGTTACCGCCACACCGGTAATGGAAGAAAGGCCCGCTGCTGCCGCCGCGCCGGTTTCAGCCCCGGTAGCAATGGCTGCTCCCGCCGCTGCAACCCCTCCCACCCCTGAACAGCAGACCGTTGCGCCGAAAGTGATCAACGAGGCTGCAGCTTCAGAGGCTCAACCGGCCACGAGTGTTGAAGAAACATCCGACAGCATGGTGCCGACCGCAGATCAAGAACCCGCACCGGCTGCACCGGTCGGTGCGCTGACCCCGGCCGCTCCCGTGGCTGTCAAACCAACTGAGCCTTTACAAGTCGCTGAACTGACAAAGCCCGATATCAGCCCTGCCGCCGCATCGGCTTCCGAGCCGGTCCCAGTGGCTGGCACCGGCCAAGACCCTGTCGTGCGCGTAGAGACCGGCGACAATGAAATGGAAGCTGCCATCGGCAAGGCTCGCTCCTCATTGCCCGAGTTCTGGTCGAAACTCGAAAACCCGGGCGCTGGCGAAACCGATTTCTCGCTGAAAGTCGCGATTGAGGGGAAGTCGTCGTCTGAAGTTGAACATTTCTGGTTGACGAACATCGAGCGCCGCGACGGCAAAATCACGGGCATCATCAACAACACGCCCGAGACGGTCAAGTCTGTGCACGTTGGTCAGGTCTATGAGATCAATCCGGAAAAAATTTCGGACTGGCTTTACAAGCGCAAGGGCAAGATGGTTGGCAACGAGACGATGCGCCCGCTGCTCAAACGCCTCCCGGCCGAGCAGGCCGCGAGCTACCGCCAGATGTACGAAGCGCCCTGATTTGCGGCGATCACAACATCACAGTTGAAACAGGACGCTGCACAGGCGTCCTGTTTTTTATTCGCCAATCAAGAACATCACTTCAGCCAGGGTGCGCACTTTGTGCACCTTGCCGTCGCGGATCAGATACAGCCATTCGAGTTTGCGGCTTTTGGCCAGATCGTCCGGGGTAACGGATTCGAGCGCTTGGTAATTCTGCTGCTTGAAATAGGCAGCCGATTGTTTGCCGTCCGCCCCTAGGGCATCCCAGCCCTCCTTGTCGGGCAACCAGCGCTGTGCGCCGCGCTGGAACACGACATCGTTGAGTGCCGAGGGTGGGAGCTCGCCGCGATTGATGTATTCGAGCACGGTTTCCACAAAGCCGATTTGCACGAGCCCAGAGCAGATGAACTCGCTGGGCGGTTCCCAATCTTTTTCTTTGTAGGACTCAAGAGTGGTTTCGCGCTGGGACTTTATGTCTGTTTCTTTAGTGAGCTTGTTTTGCACGCCAAACCATAGCGTTCGCGCAATGCTGCCAATGGCCCAATAGTTGTAGGAAGCTTTGATTTTGTCGAGCAGCAGCCCGCGCACGCGCGCCTGCTTTGCTTCATCGAACCAAGTGCCTCTAAAGCGCTTGATGGCAATGAACGAACTCTTGTCCTGGGCATAGTCGCGCAGGTTTGTGAGGTCGACGCCGCTGGTGCCCGATTCGATCACGAACGTATTGCCGATGCCCGGTTCCTGTCCGGGCCGGTTGAAGACCAGGGCCGCATGCGAGAATGGCGAGTTCGTTGCCCAGCGGATGATGGTCGAAGACAGATCCCAATCGCGGCGCGTGAGAACGATATCGGCCCGGTCGAGATAGTTGCCGGCGAGAAAGGTATCGATCGGCATCGGCCAAACTTCGGGGCCATTCGGGGAGCCCTTGCTGCCAACGGAGGGCTTGGGCGACGTATTGACCGCGTGTGCCACTCCGGCCGCCGCACATATCACGACAGCTACGGCAGCGAAGGCTCGAGCGTACCTGATCATGGCGTGATCCTTTGTTGGGTGCGGCTAGTGCGCAAGAGCAGCGCGAAGTTTTTCGGCATTGGCGGCAAGCACGTCCGGCTTTTCCATCTGGCCGCTATGGGCGCGAAGTCCGGCGCCCTCGTGGCGCGGGATGACATGAAAATGCAAATGGAAGACCGATTGCCCGCCAGCTGCTTCATTGTATTGGATGATTTGGATGCCATCGGCGGCAAAGGCGGCTTTCGAGGCGATCGCGATTTTCTGAACGACCACAGCCAGCCGCTCCAGAACCGCCGGGCCGGCGTCGAGCAAATTGCGTGAAGCAGCTTTTGGCACCACGAGCGCATGGCCGGGAGCCTGGGGCATCACGTCCATGAACACCAGCGTCGCGTCGTCCTCGTACACTTTGTGACAAGGAATTTCGCCGCGCAGAATTTTGGCGAAGATGTTGCTCGGATCGTAGGTCATAGGCGTCTCCCGCTGGCAGCACGAGGTGGTTATGGCTGGCTACCGCGTTACGTCAAGGGTTGCGAGCCTCCGGCATATCCCGTCAGTCGGCTTCCTCCACCGCGAACTTCTTGAATGGCCCCATATTTGTCAGGAACTCTGCGGTCTGTGCAACTTCCAGGCGTTCCTGTTCGAGGTACTGCGCAACGGCATCTGTCAGCCGCTGGTCTGCGAACCAATGGACGGAGTAGGTCGTGGCGGGAAGATAGCCGCGGGCCAGCTTGTGCGAGCCTTGCGCGCCAGCCTCAACGCGCCGCAAGCCATGTGCAATGGCCCAATCGATCGCCTGATAATAGCAGACCTCGAAATGCAGGCAGGCGTGATGCTCGATGGCGCCCCAATAGCGGCCATAGAGGCAGTCGCCACCAATGAGGTTCAGCGCGCCGGCGACGTAAGCCCCATCGCGCTTGACCATGACCAGCAGGCAGCGTTCTGCCATTGCCTCGCCGAGCAGAGAGAAAAACTTGCGGTTGAGATACGGGCGCCCCCACTTGCGGTTTCCTGTGTCGCAGTAGAACTCATAAAAGTGATCCCAGTGGGCCTCGGTGATTTCGGCTCCGGTGAGCCGCTCTAGCGTCAATCCCGAGGCCAGCGCCTCGCAGCGTTCCTTGCGGATGGCCTTGCGCTTGCGCGACGCGAGTGTCTCGAGAAAATCGTCGAAGGTGGCGTAGCCGGCGTTTTGCCAATGGAACTGTTGATCGGTCCGCTGCAGAAAACCGAGGCCGCCAAGCAACTCCCACTCGGCTTTCTCGAGGAAGGTCATGTGCAGCGATGAGCACTCGAGCTGGCCCGCAAGCTGCACGCCAGCGAGCGCCAGCAGTTTTGTAACGTCTCCGCTCGCAGCCCCAGGGCGCACCAGCAGCCGCGGCCCAGGCACGGGCGAGAACGGCACGGCGCCTTGCAGTTTGGGATAGTAGCGGCCGCCGGCCCGGTGCAGGGCATCTGCGAAGGCATGATCGAAGACATATTCGCCTTGGCTGTGCGCCTTGACATAAAGCGGCATGCAGCCGGCTATCCCCCCTTGCTCATCCTCTAAGACAAGATGCTGTGGGTGCCAGCCGGTCTTGCCGCCAACTGTGCCCGCGTCTTCCAAAGCCTTCAGGAACGCGTGCGAGACGAACGGGTTGTAGCGTGCCGGGTCCGGGTTGGCGCACGCGTCCCATTCGGCCGCGCTGACGAGCGACAGGAGCGGCTGAACCTTGACAGAAACAGACGGCGTTGACGGCACGCGGGGGATACTCCTTACCTCGTCCAGCTACCTTACTACGGCCCAGCCGAGCTGCTAGGTCACGAATGGTCGTGCAGCGCCTCCCCCCGCAACCGGGTCATCCAAAGCCGGGCGACAACGTAAATGGCTATGCTATCTATAACCGCAAGACGCCGTTCCCTGGAGAATGACCGACCATGAGCCGTATTGCTGCTGTTTTGTTTGCCATCGCTGCCGTTCTGATGCCGTCGCTCTCGCAGGCGCGGCAGCCAGAGTTGGCGGAAGCCTGGAACGGTGCTGAGATCGACTGGCGCTCACTGAAGAGCGGCGTCAAGGAGGCCAACGCCACCGGCAAAACGGTTCTTCTCGTGTTTCATGCCTCTTGGTGTTCAGCTTGCAAAAAATATCGCGAAGTCTTCAAAGATCCTGGGGTCGTCGCGGCCAGTCAGAGCTATGTGATGGTGCTGGTCGATGTGGATAAAGATCCGGTCGCCAACGGCGCTTTCTCACCCGACGGAACATATGTGCCGCGCACCCTGTTCATTACGCCGGACGGTGATGTGCGCTCTGACCTCGTTGGCAAAACTGATCCCGAACATCCCCACACGATCGATGTCAAAAGCCCCGAGGAACTGCTGTCGCTCATGCAGCGCGGGCTGCCGGATGGTCATGGATCGGGCAAGCCTGTGCGCCAAAACAAAGACGAGCGCGCATCGAACTAATCTGGCAACCTCAGGGAGCGGCAACGCGCGCTTTGTCGGCTTGGCTATCCCAAAAATCGATGGTCTCTTCAAGCAACGCGCGGCCGCAATCCTGGCGGCAGTCGATCCAGGTGCCGCTCTTCAGCTGAACTTCGTGGCCCCACTTGGCTGGCCGCACGGCACCAGAAACGCACCCGTTGCCATAGCGGCTGCAGGCCTTGACGACACCGCTGTTTTTTATCGCCTTGTCACGCGCCGTGGCATCGATTGCAGGCAGCAAGGGCCATCCGAGCAAAAGTGCGAGGGCAAATTTGGCAGGCGTCTTCATGGTGCGTCTCATGACTCTTCGAGTTCGGGTGCTTATAGCAGCGCTCTTGACGCAAGGCACGCGGCGTGATGGCTGCAAGGAAACCTTGGCCAGCAAAATGAGTGTGCTCACCATGATCCCAACCCCATGAGCCCCACGCCCCATGAGCCAAGCCACGATTTTTAACTATTGCGAGCGAGGGCGTGATGCCGCCTTCTGGGCCGAGCCATTCAACGCGCTCTCGAACGGCGCCTTTGTCATCGCCGGGCTTGCAGCACTCGCGATGTGGGCAGGCCAGCCCAAGGGCGCACGCGGGGCTGCGGAAGCCGCCTTTGCTGTGCTGCTGATCGTTATCGGGATCGGCAGCTTTCTGTTCCACACCTACGCCACGCCCTGGTCTGCGATGGCCGATGTCGCGCCCATCGGCATTTTCATGCTGACCTATTTTGCCTATGCGCTGCGCCGGTTTCTGGGCTGGCATTGGTTGCTTGTTGTCGCGGCGGTGGGCGGCTTTGCGTGGTCGCTTCGGTTTGCAGGCGGCGTGACATGCGGGCCGGAACTGTTGCCGATTACAGCAGCGGCTGGGCGGCCGTGTTTCAACGGGTCTCTCGGCTATGTTCCGGCACTCGCCGCCATGGCGGGGATCGGCTTGGCGTTGAAAGCCACTGGTCACAGGGCTGCAAACAGGGTTTTGGCGGCGGGCGCGGTGTTTGCCCTATCGCTTACGGCCCGCACGCTCGACTACGAGGTTTGCGCCCTGACGCGGGTGATGGGTGCGGCCCGCGGCACACATATGATCTGGCACGTGCTCAACGCCGTCACGTTGTTTTTGTTGACGAGTGCCGCCATTCGCTTCGGCAGGGAGAAGCGGGGTGCGAGTTAGGTTATTGTTATTGAGATATAATTTCTCAGAGATCAGGTCATCAGTGCTCGAGCTTGCTGTAGCAGTTGCAGGCGTGCGCGGCGCGGCGCATAACTCCCCGCCCGATGCCAGCGGACGTGGTGGAACCGGTAGACACACAAGACTTAAAATCTTGAGTTCGAAAGAGCGTGCGGGTTCGAGTCCCGCCGTCCGCACCAATAATTTCAATGGGTTGCCTTGAGCTTTCGCGGCGCTTTTCCGGCAGACCGAGGCGCTTCTTCCTCAGTGGCATATCGGGGTGGATGCTTGGGAAGGCATCAGTCAGGGGACGAGCCCGGTTTCACGCCATCGCACTCAGTACCCCTTTGGCGTCTCCCGCCTCAGAAAAATGTGCGCCGCTTGCGTTCGATGAGTTGCAAGATCATAGGTGTTAAGATCAGCTGCATGGCGAGGTCGAGCGAGCCGCCGGGCACGACGATGCAGTTGGCGCGTGACATAAAGCTGTCGTGGATCATCGACAGCAGATACGGGAAGTCGATGCCGCGCGGAGATTTGAAGCGGATTACCACCATCGATTCATCGGGCGTGGGAATCCAGCGCGCCACGAACGGGTTCGAGGTGTCCACCGTCGGGATGCGCTGGAAGTTGATGTCGGTTTCGGTGAACTGCGGGCAGATGTATTTGATGTAGTCCGGCATGCGCCGCAAGATCACGTCGGTGACGGCTTCGGGCGTATAACCGCGCACTTCGTTGTCGCGATGGATTTTCTGGATCCATTCGAGGTTGATCACCGGCGTCACGCCTATGCGCAGGTCGGCGTACTTGGCGATATTGACCGTTCCGGTAATCGACGCCCCGTGCAGACCCTCGTAGAAAAGCAAGTCTGAGCCGTATTCGATCTCTTCCCACGGCGTGAAGGTACCAGGCGGGCTGTTGTATTTGACCGCTTCCGTTTCGTCGTGAACATAGTGGCGCGTGCGCCCGGTGCCGATTTCGCCGTAGGTGCGGAAGACGGTTTCCAGTTCCTTCAGAAGATTGGTGTTCTCACCGAAGTGACTGAGGTGCGGGTTGCCCTTGGCGTTGGCCTCGTCGATGGCCTTCTTCATGGCGGCGCGGTCGTACATATGGAACGCATCGCCTTCGATGAAGGCGGCGTTAATGTGCTCGCGGCGGAAGATCTGCTCGAACGTGCGGCGCACAGAAGTGGTGCCCGCGCCAGACGATCCGGTGACCGAGATGATAGGGTGTTTCGCAGACATCGTGTCGTTCGGTCCTTCAGGCGGCGGTCTTTGTGAACAATCCGTGTAACCGGACAGCATTTAATTTTACGTGCGGAACAGTCCGCGGCGGCCAAACAGCGGCGAGCGCTCTCCCAGACTGTGCGGGTCGCTGTGAAGGCGAACCACGTAGTCGACTTCCGATTTAGAGCCCATGATCACCGGCACGTGCTGATGCACCGCCGACGGAACGATATCTAGAATGCGCTGATAGCCGGTGCTGGCCGCCCCGCCCGCTTGTTCCATGATCCAGGCAAAGGGATTTGCCTCATAGACGAGCCGCAAGCGGCCGAGCGCATAGCCATCGCGCAGGTCTCCCGGATAAAGGAAGATGCCGCCCCGCGACACGATGCGGTAGAGATCGGCCACCGGAGACGCCGTCCAGCGCATATTGAAATCTTTGCCACGCGGGCCCTCGCGGCCCTGCAAAAGATCGTCGGTGTATGTGCGGATCGGGTCGTCCCAATGCCGGTAGTTCGAGGAGTTGATCGAATACTCGCGCGTTGCCGGCGGAATGGCGACCGGACCCGCCGAGTGAATGAAAGTGTTCGTCGACATATCGAGTGTGAAAATGTGTGTGCCCTCGCCCAGGGTCAGCACCAGTGAGGTATAGGGTCCGTACACGGCAAAGCCGGCGGCGCACTGCTTTACTCCTGGCTGCAGAAAGCTCGCGGCGCCTTCGCCCGGCACTGCCGGCAGCACCGTGAAGATCGTTCCGATCGAGCAGTTGGCATCGATATTGGAGGAGCCGTCGATCGGATCGATGGCAACGGCGAGCCTCCCGCCCGGGGTGATCGAGATGGCGTTGTCGAGTTCCTCAGAGGCGAGCCAGGCGACGGGAGCGGATTTGAGCGCGTGTGCAACCACGGCGTTAGCCCTGACATCGACCTCCTTTTGCGGATCAACGCCACTCTGCTTGCCAGTGACGCCACCCAGTGCACCTGCCAATGCGCCGTGCCGCACCAATTCTGCGATCTCGATGCAAGCCTCGGCCAAGCACTGTATAGTAAGTGAAATATCTGTCCGCTGAGCGTCTGGCCCGGCCCAATTCACAAGGTAGTCTTGAAGATTCAATAGTGTGGTCCTTCCGGGCTCGCGCCCCTGCGGGCGTTCGCGAACTGCTTCGGCATCAGCTGTGGTCTTATTTGTGATTGGCACTGTTGAGTTCATTGTGGTGTACGTTGCAACGGCCTGAACTTTACCTAGATTTGCAACTAAGTATTAGGCTTTCGACGGATACCACAACCTTTCCGCTTGGAGTTGTTTATGTTTTTCAGCAAGACTGCGGCGGCCCCTGCGGCCGCGACCGTATCGGAGCCCTCGCCCGCCACTTCAGAAGTTGTCGCAGCCGCCATTCCAGCAGAGGCTGCTAAAGCGGCGCTGCCGCCCGAAGAGATCAAAAAGCGGGCCATGGCCGCCAAGCATGTGGCCGCTTCGTTCGGCGAGATCGTCACTTTGCTGATGCGGTCGTCGGCCGACAAATCGATTACATTGCAAGACCTTGAGTGGATGGTGGTGCCGGCCCTACTGACCGGTCAGTTCGCCGTCGCAGATGCCCAGTCAAAGGAAACCGGCGCCGTCATGCCCGTTGGCGCTGTGCTTTGGGCTTTCGTCTCGCCGGAAGTCGACGCGCGGCTGTCGAGTACGCTCGATGAGCCGATCCGGCTGCAGCCGCAAGAGTGGCGGTCTGGTCCAACTCCCTGGATTGTTATGGCAATTGGCGACTCGAAAGTGCTTGGCGGATTGTTTCAACAACTCGCCAAGACGGTCTTCGCAGGACAGGCGCCGAAAATGCGTGCGCGCGGCGCCGATGGAAAAGTTGCCATTGGCCGCCTAGAATTTACCGCAGCGCCCGCTTCTTAAGGCGGCGTTCATAACGAAACAGGCAAGACTATACTTTCGAATTGGCGCTGACTCAGACGGGGATTTTCCTAATGGGTTCAGAAGATTTCCGAAGGGAGCAGCGAAATTGCTTCAACAGATTGTCTTTACCAAATCGTGCTAAAACACGGCGTGCGTGAAGTAACTGGTAAGTTTTAAGGTCAATCGGGTCTTCTAAAGACCTTCGGGCGGGTGAAGAACGTCTAAGCCACTGATGAAGCGTGTGGCGCCGATTGGCGGCCCTGTTGAGAACTCCCTGAGAAAGTGCCGGACCATTTTTATTGGCGTCGGGCTCTTTTCTGGGATCATCAACGTCCTGGCGCTGACTGGCTCGTTTTACATGTTGCAGGTCTACGATCGCGTGCTGACCTCGCGCAGTATCGAGACCTTGATCGGCCTCACCCTGCTGATGGCGTTACTTTATCTCGCCAACGGCGTGCTCGATTTCATCCGCATGCGCATTATGGCGCGCGTCGGTGTACGGATTGATTCGGACTTGCGTGAGAAAGTCTTCGCCGCCATTCAAATCCTTCCTTTGCGTGTCCGCCAGGGTAGCGACGGGCTGCAGCCGGTCCGCGATCTCGATCAAATCCGCAACTTCTTGTCAGGCATGGGGCCTACAGCGTTTTTCGACATTCCCTGGGTTCCGATCTATCTCGCCGTCGTGTTTCTGCTGCATCCGGTGCTGGGCCTGTTTGCCTTGGTCGGCGCTTTGATGCTGATCTGCCTGACGATCCTCACTGAACTGAGGACGTCGGCTCCGTTGAAGGCAGCCTCGAAGAGCGGCTCGGAGCGGCTTGTGTTCGGTGAATCGACCCGCCGCAATGCGGAAGTCATCCGCGCCATGGGCCTTGGGCCGCAAATGCAGGCGCGCTGGGCGGAACTCAACGCACGCTATCTTGGCGACCAGTTGCAGGCGTCCGACGCTGCAGGCGGAATCGGCTCGTTGTCTAAAGTCCTGCGCATGCTGCTGCAGTCGGGCATCCTCGGTCTAGGTGCTTACCTTGTTGTCAAAGGCGAAGTCTCGGCCGGAGCAATTATCGCTTCGTCGATCACCATGTCGCGCAGCCTCGCGCCGATTGAAACCGCTATTGCCCATTGGCGCGGGTTCGTGTCGGCTCGCCAGAGCTATCATCGCCTCGTCGATGTGTTCCATGCCGTTGATCAAGAAACCATCGAGGTTATCGATCTGCCCGCGCCGCGCAAGATGATCACGGTGCAGGGGCTGACGGTTGCCCCTCCCGGAGTCATGCGTCCCGTTGTTAGTAACGTCTCATTTGCCCTCGAGGCAGGCGATGGTCTCGGCGTGATCGGGCCGAGCGCATCGGGCAAGTCGTCACTGGCGCGCGCGCTGGTTGGGGTCTGGCAGCCTGTGCGCATGGGCGGCAGCGTTCGCCTCGATGGCGCCTCGCTCGACCAGTGGACGCCGGAAAAACTCGGGCCGCATATCGGTTACTTGCCTCAGGCCATCGAACTGTTCGACGGTGATGTGGCGCAGAACATCGCGCGCTTCGACCCCAATGCGACAAGTGAAAACGTAATCGCCGCCGCTCAGGCAGCTGGCGTGCACGATATGATCGTTGGTTTGCCGAACGGCTACCAAACACAAATCGGCGAATCCGGGCAAGCGCTGTCAGGTGGCCAGCGTCAGCGCGTGGCTCTTGCGCGTGCGCTTTATGGAAATCCGTTCCTCGTCATTCTCGACGAGCCTAACTCGAATCTTGACGCCAGCGGCGACAACGCGCTGACGGCAGCCATTCGTTCGGTACGTGCCCGCCGGGGTATCGTCATCGTCATTGCCCACAGGCCTTCGGCGCTCGCTGGCGTCGACAAGGTTCTGGCCATGGCCAACGGACAGGCTCAAGCCTTTGGTCCTAAGGAAGAAGTGCTGCGTAAAATGCTGCAACCTACAGCCGTGCCTCAATCAGCTCCGCAGGCTGCTGCTCCAGTCTCCGCCCCGGCAGCCGGATCGGGCACAGCCGCGGCAGGTTTGAAAATCGCTTCCGGGAACACCGTTCAATGAAACTCTTTTCGTCTCCCATGAAGATGGCATCTGCGGGAAGCCCGACGCCAAGCACCCAGTCTCTGGCGCGCGTGCGCAACTATATGCTGGTCGGGCTGGCCGTCGTGTTCTTAATGCTCGGCGGCGCGGGCGTTTGGGCGGCACGTACCGAGCTTGCCGGCGCGGTGGTTGCCTCGGGCACCGTCGTCGTCGAATCGAGCGTCAAGAAGGTTCAGCATCCAACCGGCGGTGTTGTCGGTGAGATTCTTGTCAAGAACGGCGATGTCGTAAAAGCTGGCGACGTCGTCATGCGCCTCGACGAGACCGTCACGCGGGCCAACCTGCAGCTTATCTTGCGCCAGCTCGACGAAGTGGCGGTGCGCGGCGCACGCTACAACACCGAACGTGACAGCGCGAAATCCGTCGACATGCCCGAGACGTTTGTCGGGCGCGATAGTGAACCAGAAATAAGGAAAATCCTCGCCAGCGAGCGCACGCTGTTCGAGAGCCGCCGGGACAGCCGCGAAGGCCAGAAGTCGCAGCTCAAAGAGCGCGCCGGCCAGCTTGACGAAGAAATTGCTGGCCTGCAGGTTCAGATCGATGCCAAGGCGCGCGAACTCAGTTTGATCGCCCAGGAACTCAAGGGCCTGGAAGAACTCGAAGCAAAGTAACTTGTCGTCACCTCCAAAATGGTGGCCATGCGCCGCGAGGCCGCCCGCCTTGAAGGCGAGCGCGGGTCGCTGATTTCTGCAGTCGCGCAGACCAAGGGCAAGATCTCCGAAATCAACATGCAAATCCTGCGGATCGATCAGGATTTCCGCACCGACCTGATGAAAGAACTGCGCGATAACGAAGCCCGTCATGGCGAACTCGAGCAGAAGCGCATTGCCGCCGAAGACCAATTGCGCCGCGTCGATATTCTGGCGCCGCAATCAGGGCTGGTTCATCAGCTCAACGTGCATACGGTTGGCGGGGTCATTAACCCGGGCGAACCGGTCATGCTGATCGTTCCGGAAAATGACCGCATGGTCATCGATGCCAAGATCGCGCCGCACGATATCGAGCGGCTGCTCAACAGCAAGTCGGCACTGATTCGTTTCCCAGCTTTCAACTCACACACGACGCCGGAACTCGAAGCCAAGCTGAAGCGGGTGGGCGGTGACGTCATCGTCGACCCGCAGACGCACGAGACTTACTATATGGCTCGCGTCGAATTGTTGGAGGGTGAACTCGCAAAGCTCGGCGAGGGCAACAAGTTGCTGCCCGGCATGCCGGCAGATGTGCAAATCCGCACGGAAAGCCGCACAGCGCTTTCGTATCTGGTGAAGCCGTTGTCCGATCAAATCACCAAGGGCTGGCGCGAACGCTAGTAGCCTGTGCGGCCGGTACGTGCTCCGGCCGCAGGACGCACTGAGTAATTTGCGCTACTTGCGGCCGATGCAACTGTATGTGAAGCCAGCTTTTTGCGCCGAGTCGGGCTGGAACACGTTTCGAAGGTCTACCAGAACGTCGCCCTTCATAGCGGATTTGACCGCCTTCAGGTCCAGCGCGCGGAACTCGTTCCATTCGGTCAAAATCACGAGGGCGTCGGCATCTTTCGCCGCTTCCAAACTGCCCGCACACCAAGTCAGGCCGGGCATCAGCGGCTCGGCATGCTTGCGGCCCTGAGGATCGTAGACGCGCACGGTGGCGCCGCGCTCTTGCAGCATCGGCACCACAACGAGGCTCGGCGCATCCCGCATATCGTCGGTGTTGGGCTTGAACGTCACGCCGAGAACCGCGACCGTTTTGCCCTTCACGCTGCCGCCGGCGGCGTTCTCGATGCGGCTCGCCATGGCAAGCTTGCGCTCGTGATTGACGCGCTCGACCTGTTCGATGAGAGAAAGCGGCGTCTTGGCTTCACGTGCCGTGCGCACAATGGCCGATACGTCTTTGGGAAAGCACGAACCGCCATAGCCGGGGCCCGGGTGCAAGAACTTGTCGCCGATGCGCCGGTCTTTGCCGATAGCGCTGGCGACTTCCTGCACGTTTGCGCCAACGTGTTCACACAGGTCGGCAATTTCGTTGATGAAACTGATCTTCATCGCGAGGAACGCGTTGGCGGCGTACTTTGCCAGTTCTGCCGATTCGCGCGAGACGAACATAACCGGCGCGCTGCGCAGCGAGAGCGGCTTATACAGCCGTTCCATCACCTCACGCGCTTGCGCGCTGTCGGTGCCGATCAGTACGCGGTCGGGATGCGTGAAGTCTTGGATCGCAGAGCCTTCGCGCAAGAATTCGGGATTGGAGCAGACCGCCACGTCCGCATCTGGCCGCAGCGCTTTAAGGCGGCTCTCGATCTCGCGGCTGGTGCCAACGGGTACCGTCGATTTGGTTGTGATGACGGTGAAGCCGTCGAGGTGCGGGCAGAGTTCTTCGACTGCGGTGTAGACATACGACAGGTCGGCATATCCGTCGCCGCGCCGCATGGGCGTGCCGACTGCCAAAAACACCACGTCGGCTTCTTTGACGGCCGGGCCGAGATCGCCGGTGAACTTGAGGCGGCCCGCCTTCATGTTGCGAACCATCAGTTCATCAAGGCCGGGCTCGTAAATCGGTGAGACACCGCGGCGCATGTCTGCCAGCCGGCCTTCGTCTTTGTCGACACACGTGACGGTCCAGCCGAACTCCGAGAAACAGGCCGCCGAGACAAGGCCGACATAGCCGGCGCCGATCATACAGATTTTCACTTGCCGTCCCCCACGAGCTAACCGACAGTCCGGTAGGCTGCAGCCTGAGTGTCATAGTGCCCGGCAATTCTCAAACTTTAAACTCGTCAATCTTCGCGAAGGATTGCCGCAGCGCGTCCGACCATGCCGACGACAGCTGCCGGAAATAGACATCGTCCTGAGCAATTCGCTTTTCCCGCGTTACATCGAGGCTATCGCGCTCGTAGACGAGGAGATCGATCGGCATGCCCACCGACAGGTTCGAGCGAAGGGTGGAGTCATATGACAGCAGGATCAGCTTGGCCGCCTCACCCAGCCGCATTTCCGGCCGTGCCACGCGGTCGAGGATGGGTTTGCCGTACTTGTGCTCTCCGATTTGCAGGAAGGGCGTATCATCGCTGGCCTCGATGAAGTTGCCTTCGGAGTAGATCTGAAACAGCCGGGGAACTTCCGGCCCGATCTGGCCGCCGAGCAGGAATGACGCGGAGAAACCGGTTTTGCTGGCTTCCAACGCCGGGCCGTCAGCCTGCCGGATTTCGCGGACGGCCTCGCCGACCACACGCGCCGCCCGGAACATCGAACTGACGGTCATCAGTGTTGCGCCTTCCCCGTCGTCCAGATCGGACTGCGGCTTGGCTGTCATTTTCTCGTTCAGCAAGCTGACGACCGATTGCGTGACGGCCAGGTTGCCAGCGGTCAAAAGCACTAAAACGCGCTCGCCGGGCCGCCGCCAGAAGTGCAGCTTGCGGAATTGCGCAACATTGTCGATGCCGGCATTGGTGCGCGTGTCGGCGGCAAACACCAGCCCACGGTTCAGCCTCATCGCGACGCAATAGGTCATCGCGGTCCCCTCTTGCCTGCGGCACTTGAAATTACTGTTGAGCGCTTTGCTGCTGGACTTCGACTTCTACGTCAAGCGCTTCGTTCTCGCCGCCACGTTGGGTGCCGCGAATGGGGGCCGCCGATGCGGCATCCAGGCCGCAGGCAAGGCGAACGTAACGCTCGGTTGGGCACATGCGATTGGCCGGGTCGAAACCGGTCCAGCCGAGCCCCGGCACCCAAGCCTCAGCCCAGGCGTGGTGCGCTTCCGACGGGGCAAGCGTGCCCGACAGGAAATAGCCGTTAACATAACGCGCCGGAATGCCAGCGATGCGCGCTGCCGTGATCAGGACATGGGCGTGATCTTGGCAGACGCCCTGGCCGCTTTTCAGCGCTTCCGCCGCCGTCGTGTGCTCATGCGTGGTGCCGATTTCGTATCTGATCGCTTCACTTACGGCCCGCATCATCTCATGCAGGGTTTCGAGGGCGTTGCGCTTCTGACAGCTGCGCGAGAGGTCTATCAGTTCAGGCGATGGCTTGGTAATCGATGTGTGCCGTATAAACATATGCAAAGGCGAGGGTTCAGGCAGGCCGCGTGCAACGCCGGTGCTGTCGAAGGTTTCGATAACGCCGCGCGCTTCGATTTCGATTCCGTCGTGTTCGCCGGAAACGGCTGCCAACACCACGGCATTGCCGAAGCAGTCAGAAAATCGCAAGCCCGTTTCCATTCCCGGCGCCGTGACCGTCCACGACAAAACTTTCTGGGCCTCGAAAGAGGGCGGGGTCAGACGTAGGCTTTGGATAGAATAGCGGGCCGGGCCGCCATAGCGATAGGACGTGCGGTGGCGAATCTCGATCAGCATGTGCACGTTATCCGGTGAAGTGGTAGTCGGCTGAGATTCCGGCATCGAGGCGATTGTTCGTCGAGATGAAGTCCGACAAAAATTCGTGCAAGCCCGACCGGAAGATGCCTTCGATGGTTGTGGTATCGAGCATATCACGTGTCTCGCGTGCCAAGCCCGATGACGCAGACGTCTTTGAGTAGTGAGAGGAAAGGCCATCGAGCGCTGAGCTGATTTCACCATAACACGACCGCAGCGAGCGCGGCATCTGACCATTGAGGATGAGAAAATCAGCGATGCCCGAGGCGCGATAGGTATCCTTATAGACCCAGCGGTAGCTGCGGTGCGCCGAGACCGATCGCAAGATGGCGCCCCACTGGGTGTTGTCGACGCTGCTGCCGACCATTTCCGGCCGCGGAAGCAGCACGAAATATTTCACATCGAGAATACGGGCGGTATTGTCGGCTCGTTCCAGAAACGTGCCAAGCTGGCTGAAATAAAACGTATCGTTGCGCAGGATGGTGTTGAGCAGCGCGCCGCGATAGGCGGCCGAGCGCTCTTTTACCCAATCGAGCAATTTGAGCAGCGTGCCAGACGTGATGGTTTCAGCGTCGATGGCCTCGAATTGGATCCATGAACTGTTGAGGCATTCCCACATCTCGCGGGTGAGCGCGGTTCGTTGCGCACGCGCGTTACGGCGCGCGGTCGAGAGGCATGTGCGGATGCTGGACGGGTTTGACGCATCGAACACCAGAAAGTTGACGACGTCGCGCGTCGTCATCACCAGGTGTTTTTCGAGATACTGCTGATCGCAGCCCGCGCTTTGCAAGGTCGAGAGCCAATCGTGTTGCAACGTACCATCGTCGAGCGTGTCATCGCCGCGCGGCACAAGAACAATTCGAAAACCGACTTCGATCAATCGCGCCATGTTTTCGGCCCGCTCGACATAGCGTGAGAGCCAGTAAAGATCGTTCGCAGTGCGCCCCAGCATATTCCCACTGCCGTTGACCGGCAGCCCTTTTTAATCGCGCCAATCGTTTCAGTCTTGCAGAATCCAAGTGTCCTTGGTGCCGCCGCCCTGGCTCGAATTGACGACGAGCGAGCCCTTCTTCAACGCCACCCGCGTTAGCCCTCCGGGTACCAGCCGCACCTGATCGCCCACGAGTACGAACGGGCGCAGGTCGAGGTGGCGCGGGGCGACCCCGCTGTCGACGAGTGTGGGGCATGTGGAGAGAGCCAGTGTCGGCTGAGCGATGTAGTTCGAGGGGTTGGCTTTTAGTTTCGCCCTGAAGGCTTCAATTTCTGCCGACGAAGCCGCTGGTCCCACAAGCATGCCGTAACCGCCCGACCCGTGGACTTCTTTGACGACGAGGTTTGCCAAATTTTCGAGAACGTATGTCAGCTCGGAAGGGTTGCGGCAGTTGAAGGTTTTGACGTTCTTCAACAGCGGTGCCGAACCCGTGTAGAATTGGATGATATCGGGGATGTAGCTGTAGATCGCCTTATCGTCGGCAATACCCGCACCGGGGGCATTGACCAGGGTCACCTTGCCGGCGCGATAGACGTCGAACAAACCGGGCACGCCCAGCATCGACGATGGATCGAACACCAGCGGGTCGAGGAAGTTGTCGTCGATGCGCCTATAGAGCACGTCGATTCGCCTCAAGCCCTGCGTGGTCTTCATCTGCAGAGCGCCGTCGATGACGACGAGATCCTGGCCTTCGACAAGCTCGATGCCCATCTGATCGGCCAGGAACGAGTGTTCGAAATAAGCGCTGTTGTACGGCCCTGGTGTGAGCAGGGCGATTTCCGGGTCGTGATCGATCCCGGCGGGCGCTACGCTTTCGAGCGTGCGCAAGAGATTATCGGGATAGGTCTCGACCGGGGCGACGCGGTTGCGCGCGAACAGATCCGGGAACATGTGCATCATCGTCTCGCGGTTCTCCAGCATGTAAGAAACGCCAGAGGGTGTGCGCGTGTTGTCTTCGAGAACATAAAAGTCGTTCTCGCCGGTGCGCACCAGATCGATGCCGATGATGTGCGAATAGATGCCGAGGGGCGGATCGACACCGGTCATCTCGGGTACGAAAGCCTCGTTCTGTACAATGAGATCGGCGGGGATGCGTCCGGCCCGCACGATTTCCTGGCGATGATAGATGTCGAACAGGAACGCGTTGAGCGCACGCACCCGTTGCTCGATGCCGGCCGACAGGCGGCGCCATTCCGCCGCCGCGATGATGCGTGGCAGGATATCGAACGGAATGAGCCGTTCCGCCGCTTCGCCGTTGCCGTAGACAGCAAACGTGATGCCGAGGCGACGGGACAGGGCTTCTGCCTCGACGCGCTTTGTTTGCAGGTCGTCGATGTTCTGCGTGCCGAGCCATTGGGCAAGCTCTGCGTAAGGTTCGCGCACACAATCGCCGTGGCCTCTCATTTCATCGAATGCAGCCATGACGTGATGTTCCCCCTGTTCTTGACTGTTAAAGTAGCAAGCCTCGGGCCAAGTGTTTATGATGTTGAATGTATTGAATAATCCAGATTTTTCAATCCGTAAGTCTGCCTTCCGGGGAAGCATCTGCTTAAAATTTAAGCATCTAGAGCCGGCAGTGGATGGTTGCGCAAAGATGCGCCGTGGTGGTGCTTAAACCGCTTCGCGGAAGCTCTGCGCCGTTTCGAGGTCGACAGAAACGAGCTGAGAGACGCCTCGTTCCGACATGGTGACACCGAACAGGCGGTTCATGCGCGTCATCGTCATCGGATGGTGGGTGATGACAAGAAAGCGCGTTGCGGTTTCTGCTGCCATTTTTTCCATCAAGCTGCAGAAGCGGTCGACGTTGGCATCATCGAGGGGTGCATCGACTTCGTCGAGCACGCAAATCGGTGACGGATTGGTGAGGAACACAGCGAAGATCAGCGACATCGCGGTCAATGTTTGCTCGCCACCTGACAACAGCGAGAGCGTGGCGGGCTTCTTGCCGGGCGGCTTGGCGATGATTTCAAGGCCGCCCTCGAGCGGATCGTCTGCGTTGATCATCTCCAAGCGCGCTTCGCCGCCGCTGAACAGGCTGGTAAACAGTCTTTGGAAGTGGCCATTGACGGTTTCAAAAGCCTCATCGAGGCGCTTCTTGCCCTCGCGATTGAGTTGGCCGATGGCACCGCGCAGTTTCGCAATCGCCTGCTCGACGTCGTTGCGCTCGGTATCGAGGCTTGAGTGCTGCTCTTGCAGAACCGTCAATTCATCGTCGGCCTGCAAGTTGACGCCGCCGAGTCGTTCGCGGTCGCCCTTCAATTTTTGCAGCGCGCGGTCCGCATCTGCCAACAGTGGCATGGGCTTTCCGGGCTCGTGCTCTGCCACCTGCAGGCACTGCTCGGGGGTGATGTCGAACGTCTCGCGGATGCGGCGCGCTTCCTCCTGGCGGCGAACACGCGCCGCTTCGAGTTTGGTTTCGTGGCGGGCACTTGCCTCGCGTTCGGCGGCAACGGCAAGCTGAGCGGCGCGCAGGGCCTGCGCGGCGGCACGCGCTGCACTATCGGCGGCCGCAAGGCGATCAGCGGCTTCTTGCCGGGCTTCTTCCGCAAGCGTCAGTTCCGTCAGCAAATCTTGTCGGCGGGCCTCGATTTTTGCAGGCAATCCAGACTGCGTGTCGAGTTCGGCGGTGGTCGTCGTCAGCCGCTCGCTGAGGCTGGTGATCTGCTCGATGGCGCTGGCACTGCGCGCGGTCCAGCGGGCGCGTTCGGTTTCTGCAGTTTTGACGCGTTCGGCCCGCAGTTGACTCTCACGTTCGAGGCCGCCGAGCCGAGCGCGAGCCTCTCCAGCTGCATTGCGCAACTGAGACGCTTGCGACTGGGCGCTGGCAAGCAAGGGCTCGGGATCGTCTTCGTCGTCCATGAGGGCGAGGGCGGTTTCGACTTCGCCGTGGCGTGCCGAGGCATCAATCAGGGCATCGTCTGCGAGTGCCTTGGTTTCAGCAAGAGCTTGCAAGCGGCTTTCTGTTTCCTGAGCGGCCTTCTCGATGTGGGCGAGAGCCTCACGCGACTTTGCGAGTTGGTTCTGCGCTTCCCGCCATTGCTGGCGCACGGCCTGCTCGCCGGCTTCCGACGCGGCAAGAGCTTCGGCCGTTTCCGTTGCGGCGAGGGCGCATCGCTCAGACACCGCTTCCGCCGCGCGCTCCTTCTTGGCAATGGCTTTCAGCCGGTTGCGGCCGGCGATGCGCTGGGCGGCAGGCGTCACACCATCACTTGCAGCGACGAACCCGTCCCACCGCCACAAATCGCCGTCGCGTGACACAAGGCGCTGACCGGGCCGCAAGAGCGGCTGCAGGCGCGGACCATCTTCTGGCGTCACAACGCCGGTTTGAGAGAGGCCGCGCATCAACTCGGGCGGCGCTTCGACGTGCAGGCTGAGCGGCTCGACGTCAGCGGGAAGCTGCGCATCTTGCGATGACATTTCAATGAGACGCCAATGCACCGGCGCTTCGCCATCGAGCGGGGCTTCGAGGTCATCGCCGAATGCGGCACCAAGAGCGGCCTCATAACCTGCTTCAACCGTCAATCCATCGGCGACCGGGACAGCGCCATCTTGATTTTCTGGCAGTAACAGACGCGCCAATGTTTCGCGTTCGGTGCGCAGCGCGCTTGCAGCAAGGCGCGCCTCTTCGGCTTCGTCGCGATTTTTCCGGGCCGCTTGCGTTAGCTCACGCGTGCGCGCTTCAGCCGCCAGCATCGCCTTTTCGAGCGTGCCGCAATGATCGGACAGTTTGTCGAGCGCCGTGGTCGTCTCAATCAGCTTCAAAGCATCGGGCGCTTTGGCTGAAACTTCGCGTGCCTGCGTGGCAAGTGCGGCAAGCTGGCGTTCGATCTTGAGGACGGCATCGCGCCGTTCGGCTTCGGCCTGCTCAAGGCTCTTGCGGCGGGCGCGCGTTTCGGCCGTGCGGGTCGTCAAATCGGTGAGACGGGCCTCGGCGCTGGTTAGTTTTGCCGATAGATCGTCGAGGGCTTCGCGCGCAGTTTCCTCGGCGAGTTCGGCACCGTTTTCCGCCTCCGTCAGTTGCGCGACCTCAAGATCGAGCCGGTGCAGAATTTCCTTGGCCTCGGCAACGAAGGTGTTTTCGCGCGTCAGATCTGCTTCGAGTTGCTCGGCGCGAGCGCGCAATTCCCGTTCGCGTTCCGCCGCACGCGCGGCTTCACGCTCGAAATTGTCGTGCTCGATGCGCAGCCGGGCGAGTGCAGCCCCTTTGACCGATTCCGCTTCACGCAAGCCGGGCAGGCTTTCGACGGCGGCAGCCTCAGCAACAACGGCTTGCGCTTCCGTGGCGGTGGCTGCGGCAACTTTTGTGAGTGTTCCGGTTAAAGCATGTTCGAATTCCGCCACCTGCTCGTGTGCCTCTTGCCACGAGAGATACGCGAGTAGGGCTTCGGAACGCCGGATCTCGACCGACATTTCCTTATAGCGGCGGGCTTGCCGCGCCTGCCGCTTCAGGCTGTCGATTTGCGAGGTGAGCCCGCCAAGAATATCGCTGATACGCGCCAAGTTGCTTTCGGCCGCCTTCATGCGCAGTTCTGCATCATGGCGGCGCGAGTGCAAACCAGCGATACCGGCTGCGTCTTCCAGAATGCGGCGGCGCTGCTCGGGCTTGGCGTTGACGACTTCGGCAATTTGCCCTTGGCGAACCAGCGCTGGCGACCTTGCGCCGGTCGCTGCGTCTTCGAACAGTATTTTGATATCGCGGGCGCGCGCCTCGCGGCCGTTGATGCGATAGGCTGATCCTGCTTCGCGTTCGATGCGGCGCGTGATTTCAATCTCGTCGCTGCCGTTGAATTCGGCAGGCGCTTTGCGTTCCGAGTTGTCGAGAAACAGCGTCACTTCGGCCATGTTGCGCTGGGGCCGTGAGGCGGTGCCCGAGAAGATGACATCGTCCATGGCGGCTGCGCGCATTGACTTGTGCGAGGTCTCGCCCATCACCCAGCGAAGCGCTTCGAGCAGATTGGATTTGCCGCAACCGTTCGGGCCGACAACGCCCGTCAGCCCGGCTTCGATCACCAGATCGGCGGGCTCAACGAACGATTTAAAGCCGAGCAGTCGAAGGCGGCTGATCTTCATGCATTCCCCTCAGGGCGGCAAGTGGCCTTGGTTGCCCCATAGCCTCAAGTTTATGGCCGTGCGAGTGGCCTAGCGAACTCGTGCGCGGATCAAAAAGCGTCGCTGCAGCTGCCACACACGGCAAAACTACTGCGCCTGTGCCGTGGTGGCCGGTGTGGCGGCGGGGTTGGCAACGACGCGCCGGATATCGTCGATGCTGAGTTCGCTCTTGATGAGTTTGCCCTGCACGAAGTAATTCGGCGTGCCGATGATACCAAGCTTGCGTCCGCGCTCTTTGATACCGTTCAAGGCCTCGATCATGGATTGATTCTGCAGGCAGGCGTCAAACTGCGGGCGCGTCATCCCCACTTGTTTTGCAACGGCAAATATGGGGTCGAGCCGCACTTCCATGCTCACCCAGGAGGCCTGCTGGGTCATGAATTTTCCATAGAGTTCGAAGTACTTGTCCGCTGGCGCACAGCGCAGCGCGATGGTTGCGTTGCCAGAGGTCTTACCGATTGGGAACTCGCGCAAGATGTAGCGAACCTTGCCGGTATCGATGAATTCACGCTTCAGTTGCGGATAGGTTGTTTCGTGGAAATGCCGGCAGTGCGGGCACGTCATCGAGGCATACTGGATGATCGTCACCGGCGCATCGGAGCGGCCTTGAGCCATCTCCGGTAGCGCACCCGTCATCATAATGTCGGCGATTGTCGGGTCTTTAATCACTTCCCGCCCACCCGCTGGAGTGGCGGTGGGATCAGCGAAGGGATTTACGCTTTCGTCTTTGGCGGCAGATGAGGTGCTGGCGAATGCTGCGCCTGGAGCCGTTTGGTCAGACGAGACGCCGCTGGCGTTCTGGGCGGTGCCGATTTGTGGCGTCGTACCGGAGCAAGCGCCCAGTACTGCGGCGATGGCGAGCGCTGCGGCGCTTGCGAACAAACGGCTGGTCAGAAACGCGAAAGAATGCGGGTGCTTTGGCAAACTCATCGTCCCTGACCAGTGCGCTGTTGGTAGCGGCTATTTCTTGTCGGCAGGAGCTGCAGGTGCCGCGGCCGCAGGCGTGGCAGCCGGAGTCGCGGCGGGCGCAGCAGCACCCAGCATCGGCTCAATCAGCTTGTCGAAGTCGGCGAGCGTCGGGCCGACGACGCGCTTGCCGTTGACGAAGAACGTCGGCGTTGACGTCACTTTGTGAACATCGGCGGCGCGGCGCTGCATGGCGGTTAGCTGCTCAAACAGCTTTTGATCGGTGAGGCACCTTTCAAAGCTTTCCTGCGTGAAGCCGGCCTGCTTCGAAACGTCAAACAGCGCCTGCTGTGGGTTGGCTTCAACGAAGGCCCAGTCAGCCTGCTTGTCAAACAGCGTTTCCAGTAGCGCCAGCCCCTTGTCGCCGCCAACGCAGCGAGCCAGCATCGAACCGCCAAAAGCGCGCGGGTTCAAAGGAAAGTCGCGGAAGATGAAACGCACCTTGCCGGTGTCGATGTATTTCGCCTTGAGGCCCGGATAAATCTCTTTGTGGAACTTTGCGCAATGCGGGCAGGTGAGCGACGCATATTCGACGATTGTGACTTTTGCGTCGGCCGGCCCGGCGCTGAAATCGGCAAGGTCGGTCGGCTTCATCAACTCGGCGACGTCGCCGTCTGGGCCCGCAGTCAGCTTGGCGCCGCTTTCGGCAGATGCCGTGAGAGGGGCAAGCGCCAGTGCGGCTGCAAATCCGGCGAATAGCGCGCGGCGCTGCAATGAAACGGGTGTGAAGATCGTGCTGAAGAAGGACAAGTCGAGGCTCCTCGTGTGGCTCTGCATGTTGGGAGCCTCGAGGTTCTGGAACGCCGTCCCAGCCGTCGCGGCCCATCATCGGCAATCGCCTAACATGCGATCACTGCGTGAATAAGGCAAATTCGTGCGGGCAACACCACAGATGCGGCGTTTTGGCAGGGGTGGTTATGTGCGCCGCACCTGGCTGCGGGCGAGGACGCCGGCTTCCATTCGCGCCAGCGCTTGCGAGAGTGCATCCCCCACTTCGGCGCCGGCCAGTGGCGGCAATGCCGGAGCTTCCATTCGCCGGGTTTCTCGATGTGCCGCCGTATCTGTCACGGGTGCCTGGATCAGCCGCATGGCGGCGATGGCGCGGTAGCCGAAATAGGTGTTGATACGTTCGATGATCTGCCGCTCTTTGTAGGACACATCGAGGGCGCGGGCAGGGTCGACCCGTAAAATCAGCGTCGCGCCTCCTTGGCCCGTCTCACCGGCTTCGCTATTTGCGGCGCCGCGCGGCCATTGCAAGCGTTCCGGCCGGGTGTCGCGGGCGAGATCTTCGCCGATGATGCGGGCCCAGTCGGTCAACAGGGTGGCAGTCGAAAACCCATACTTTTCAAACGATTTCTGGGTCAGCTTGGGCACGAAGCTGCCGACCGCTTTGACCGCCAGATAGGCCGGCTTGCGCGCTGCCATCATCGGCGGCGGAGAGATGATGGCGCCGCGCTTCAACGTGCGCGTTGCCGCCAGCGCAGCGCGCCGGGGGGCCGCGGCTGTGCGGCTCAAACTTGACGTTCCGATATGCTTACTCATGGGGTGTCATGTCCGCGTAGTCAAAAGCGTTTGGGGTCAATACCATCAAGAGATCGATTCGCAGGCTTTGCGAAGGAGGGCTGTGGTGCTCACTGTGGCGCGAAAGCAACTTCCATTGCGACCGGCCGGTCCGGACACGGTCGCAGCTTTACTCGATTGGTACGATCGGGAGGGCCGGGTGCTGCCCTGGCGGTACAAGGGTAAGCGGCGGCCCGATGCCTACAAAGTCTGGCTGAGCGAAATTATGCTGCAGCAGACGACCGTCAAAGCTGTGATCCCTTATTTCGATAAGTTTGTGCAGCGCTGGCCCACCGTGGCGGCGTTGGCGGGGGCCGAACAAGAACAGGTTTTAGCAGAGTGGGCGGGGCTCGGTTATTACTCGCGTGCGCGCAACCTGCATGCCTGCGCCAAGGCCGTTGTGAGCGATCATGGCGGCAAGTTCCCAAAGACCACCGCAGGTCTGCAAACGCTGCCCGGCATTGGGCCTTACACGGCGGCGGCTATTGCAGCGATTGCCTTCAATGAAAAAGCAACGCCCGTCGATGGCAACATCGAGCGCGTGACGGCACGGCTGTTTGCGGTCAGCCAGCCGCTGCCCGGCGCCAAGAAAGACATCGCCAAGCTCGCGGCAACGCTGACGCCCGCGCAAAGGCCCGGCGATTTTGCTCAAGCGTTGATGGACCTCGGCGCCACGGTATGCACGCCCCGGCGTCCTTCATGCTTGGTGTGTCCGGTGCAACCCGATTGCCATGCCAACGCGCGCGGCATCGAAGACAAGCTGCCCATGCGCGCGGCGAAGGCCGCCAAGCCAGTGCGCTATGGCATCGCGTTTTTGGCGTTGCGCGAAGACGGGCACGTGCTGCTGCGCCAGCGGTTAGAGAAGGGGCTTCTTGGCGGCATGCTGGAAATTCCCTCATCCGCTTGGAGCCAGGAAGCCGATCCCGCAGAGCACGCGCTCGCAGCAGCCCCGGTGAGTGCCGATTGGTGGCCGGTTTCGGGAATTGTGGTGCATACGTTCACGCATTTCCGCCTCGAAATGGCCGTCTATCGCGCCATCGTGCCGGCAGACGCCGAGTTGACGTTCTGGGCAGATGCCGACCGCTGCCGCTGGGTGCCGCGCCGCGACCTTGCCTCTGCTGCGCTGCCGTCCGTCATGCGCAAGCTCATTGCGCATGGGATGAAGGGAGAGTGAGGGCGTGGCGCTAGGGCTGCGCTTGATGCGATCTTCCCAATTGGCGCCTATCTCACTCCGCCGCGATCACAATTTCACTCGCGACCAGTTCCGGGATCAACCCGAGTTCACGCTTGGCGCGGTCGCGCAAAACGTCGATGGGGCGCAACTTGCCTTCGATCTCGTAGTGCCAATAGGTCCAGCCGTTGCACGCCGCCTTGCCCTGCACTTCCGCGCCCACGCGATGGATGGAGCCTTGAATGCCGGGCACCGCGAGCGAGCCATCGGCCTTCACTTCGGCGCGCACGCGGCGGCGCTCGTCGTACAAGGGGCTGCCGGCCGTCAACATGCCAAGCTCGATGATGGTGCCGAATGGCACGCGCGGTTCGGTGCGTTTCGAACGGATGGTTTCAAGCGCGCTTGTCGTGTTGGCTTCAACGGCGGCAATGCGCTGGGTGGCGGCCTTCGCATAGTCGGCTTCGCGCTCAATGCCGATCCATTTTCTCCCCAGGCGCTTGGCAACAGCGCCCGTGGTGCCGGTGCCGAAAAACGGATCGAGCACAACATCGCCGGTGTTGGTGGATGCCAGAAGTACCCGGTTTAAAAGGGCTTCCGGCTTTTGCGTCGGGTGCGCCTTGCGGCCGCCGTCGTCCTTCAAGCGCTCAGGGCCCGCGCAAATCGGGAACAGCCAATCCGAGCGCATCTGCAAATCATCGTTCAGCGCTTTCAGGCTTTCGTAGTTGAACGTGACGCGCGATTTCTGATCCCGCGCCGCCCAGATCAGTGTTTCGTGTGCATTTGTGAAGCGTTTTCCCCGGAAGTTCGGCATCGGATTGACTTTGCGCCAGACCACGTCATTCAAGATCCAGAAGCCGAGATCTTGCAGTGTAGCGCCGAGACGGAAAATGTTGTGATACGAGCCGATCACCCAGATTGCGCCGTCGGGCTTCAGGATGCGCTTGGCCTCCGACAGCCACGCGAGGCAAAAGCGATCGTATTCGGCGAAATCGGAAAACTTGTCCCACGCATCGTCGACGCCATCGACGCGGGTGTTGTTAGGGCGCAGCAAATCGCCGCCGAGTTGGAGATTGTAAGGCGGATCTGCGAAAACGAGATCGACGCTTTCCGATGGAATTTTGCGCAACTCTTCCAGGCATTCGCCGTGGATGACGCGGTTGGTCTCTAAAGCGGACGCGATACGGCGCTTGGCAGCCATGGAACTCGAACTTTCAAAAACGCTACGGACACATACAGTCTGCCGCGATCGTCTTGCGGCTTCAACGCGACACTGACCCGACAAGGTTAATCAGAAGTTACTTTTTGCTTTGCGTGTGGCGACTCCCCTTGCGGGGAGCCGGCCGCCACGCGCGTTGGTTAGTTCAGAGACTAAGTCGCGAGTTGGGCGAACGAATGGCGAACACGAGTTGGCGGCGCAAGGCGCAGTGCGGGGGCTTAATCGCAAAGCGTGGTTAACCAGGTCTTAGACTTCATCCGCTTACAGTCAGTTTGATGACGTGCGTTCAAGCCATGGGGATGGTTTTGAAATAGTTGCACGGTCAGAGGGCAAACTTTTCGCCAGGAAAGAAACTTGAGCGTGCCGGGCGTCTGTGCCGGGCCGCATCCAAGCAACGGCTGGCGAACAGTGCGAGTTGAGGGGCATGACCGGGCATGGAGTTTTCTGGCGAGCAACGAGGTTCAGCGCAGCCGCGCGAGGGCCACGAACGCCACGACGGTGAACCGCCCACGCAGCCAGTAGCGCCGCCAGCGTCTCCGCTGGCGCTGCTGATTGCGCTGGTCAGATCATTGAATGACCGTGCCGCCCGGTTAGCAAAGGCCGCTTTGAAGCCGATCACCCTTCGCAGCAATATGTGGCTGGTAGTGCCGCTCTGCCTTGCCGGAGCGGTGCTCGCGGGCTTTGCCAGTCTGCTCGTCTACTACACTGTGGTGTTTCCCAACCCACTCGAAGCCCGCCAAAAAGAGCCTTCACCTGTCGTGCGCATTCTCGCGCACGATGGATCGGTGCTCGCCGAGCGGGGCACGGCACATGATTATATGCCGTTGTCGTTGTTGCCGCCGCGCGTGATCGCAGCCGTGGTCGCAACCGAAGATCGCCGCTTCTATTCTCACTGGGGCGTTGATCCTTCGGGCATGGTGCGCGCCATGTTCGCCAATCTGCGTGCGGGCCGCTTTGCTCAGGGCGGCTCGACGCTGACGCAGCAACTCGCCAAAAACATGTTTTTGACGTCAGAGCGTACCCTGTCGCGCAAGCTTGAAGAATTCGCGCTTGCCGTCTGGCTCGAAATCCGGCTGTCGAAAGAGGACATTCTCGAGCTCTATCTCAATCGCGTCTACTTTGGCGCTGGCGCTTACGGTATCGAAAGCGCGGCGCAGCGCTACTTCAACAAGTCGGCGCGCGAGTTGAACCTTGCGGAAGCCGCCGTGATTGCCGGTCTGCTCAAGGCGCCGTCGAAATATGCGCCGTCATCGAGCCCCGAACAGGCCTTGATCCGGGGCCGCAGCGTCTTGAACAAGATGCTTGATGCAGGCGTCATCTCCGCCGATGAACACCGCCGAGCTGGTCTCGACAAAGTGCGGTTCTCACAAACCAAGCGCACGCGCGAGGACACCGGTATCGACTATGCCGTCGATTTCGTGCTCGAACGCTTGCCGCCGCTGGCGGGATCGGGGCACGCAGAAATCGTTGTCGAGACGACGATCGACGCGGGCCTGCAGAAACGCGCGAGTGAAATCGTCTCTGCTGAACTTGGCAAGAACGGCGCGGCGCTCGCCGTCAGTCAGGCGGCTGTGGTGGTGCTTGATCTCGAAGGCGGAATTCGCGCGCTCGTTGGCGGCAAGAGTTACGCCGAAAGCCAATACAATCGCGCGGTGAAGGCACAACGCCAGCCCGGCTCTGCCTTCAAGCCGGTTCTCTATTTGTCAGCTATCGAAGCCGGATACACGCCCGATAGCCTTGTCTACGATACGCCGATGACCATCGGGGGATGGACCCCGCGCAACGACGGCGGAAAGTATGTCGGCGCGGTTACACTGCGCCATGCGCTGGCTTTGTCGATCAATTCGGTTGCCGCGCGGCTCTACTCTGACTTGGGCCCCCGGTCTTTGATTGCCACCGCGCGGCGGTTGGGTATTTCTTCCGATCTGCGGCCCGATCCGTCCCTCGCGCTTGGCACCTCTGAAGTCACGCTTCTCGAATTGACCGGGGCCTATGGCGTGTTTGCCAACTCCGGCCGGTCCATCGAGCCGCATTGCATCCGGCGGGTGCGTACGAGTTCGGGCCGCGTACTCTTTGCCCGTGACGTGCAGGGCGATACGCAGGTGGTGGCCCCAGCCAGTGTGGCGGCGATGAACGATATGCTGCGTGCGGGTATGAATTGGGGAACAGGCCGCCGCGCAACCCTTGCGGGACATATGGCGGGCGGCAAGACCGGCACAACGCAAGACTTCCGCGATGCCTGGTTCGTCGGCTTCACGTCGCATCTGGCGGCAGGCGTCTGGGCCGGAAACGACCAGGGGCGCTCGATGAATAAGGTGATGGGCGGCAACTTGCCTGCAACCATATGGCAACAAATCATGACAGCGGCGCATCAGGGCAAGGCGCCGCTGGCGCTGCCCGGTGTCGATGAATTGTCGCCTCGCGCGCCGCGCGGAGAGCAGTTATCCGCAGCGGGCAATGGCTTTGAAGATCTGCCGTGGTTGCGCGAAACAAAGCCAGCGGCGCAAACGCCCGATGCTGCGGCGGCGCCGAGCGTTTTACATCCGGCGGAATCGATCGATCCAGCGTTGATCGAAAGAGCAGTGAGCGGAGTTGTGACCGGCAGTGGGACGCTTGCTGCGAGCGATCAAGCGATTCCGCCTTCGAAAGCGGGGCCCAAAGCACCGGTCGCGGCAAACCAGCGGATTGTTGTGCGCCCGCCCGATGGCATGATGTTTCTCGGCGGCCCCGCCGCCAAGTAAACACAGCGGCCCCGCCGCCAAGTAAACACAGCGGTCCGGTGATCACAGCGGGATTAGTCCAGCAGACGCTTTTTGTACGCAGAAGGGGCTGCTATTCGCCTGTCGCGCCATAGCGGTGCAAATCCAGACCGTAGATTTGCAGCCAGCGCTTGGCTTCATCAAGAGCCGGGAACGAATGGCGCACCAGTGCCCAGAAGCGGGGACCGTGATTCATTTCCCGCAGATGGGCCACTTCGTGAGCGGCCACATAGTCGAGAATGGCAGGAGGTGCCATAACGAGGCGCCAGGAAAACGACAGCACGCCTGTTGTCGAACACGAACCCCAGCGGCTCGCCTGATCGCGCACGGCAATCCGCACCGGCTTGACGCCGAGCACGCTTGCGTGATGCGCCACGCGTTCGCTCAAATCGGATTTGGCCTGGGCGGCTAACCAATCACCGAAGCGGCGCGGCGCATTTTCAATATGACCCGCAACATGCAGCTCCGGAAACGGCAGTTCCGCGTGGCGCACGACGACGCCGCGTCCACGAGCAGAGTTAGTGCCTGTAAACATGAGCTTGTGGGTTTCACCGCGCAACGGCAGGAAGGCACCGTCGGCGAATTCGACCGGTTGTGGCAGGCTGTCTAGACGGGCGCGCACCCAATCAATGTTGCGATTGAGGAAGCTGCCAGCTTCGCCCAGATCGCATTGCAGCGGCAGCGTGACGATCACGGCCCGGCGCGTGCGTGAAACTCTTAAAGTAAGGCGGCGGGCGCCGGCATGTCTGCGAACCTCAACCGGCGCCCCGAGAACGGAAAGTTTTTCGCGGGGCTGCACGCTTGATGCCGATGCCGATGGTTTGCGCATGAAGTACCTCAGTTGACCGTCACAGGAACACTAGGCTGACAGGGTCTATTGACTGCACAACGGACGCTGGCGAAGTTCGCACCCGGTGATCCGACTTTCAAAATCGGCAGGCGCGAAGCACTTGCACCGGTATGCGTCTCTAGCAAGATCATGGCGCGTTACCAAAGGATGAATGCGACACGCGACCGACACGGCCGCTTATGTGTTGCGCCAACGCCCCACGGCGGTACAGCACGCTTGATCGCGCGGCGGTTTTCTGCTTCGGCGCTTTATCAGTAGAAAAACGATCGCGCGCGGCATCAATTTTTTGCGAGTGTCTCTGTCAAGGCTGATGCCAGTTTGTCTGCGCTGACGTTGTGAGGAAAGTGTGTCACGAATTTTCCGCGCGCATCCATCAAGTACATGAATCCGGAATGGTCGATGCTGTATTCACCGGGTGCCGTGCCCGACGGCACCTTCTTTGCGTACACGCGATAGGTCTTTGCCGCCGCGGCTGTCTGTTCAAGGGTTCCGGTCAAGCCGACAATACCATGATGGAAACTCTGTACGTAGGCTCCGAGCTTGGCGACAGTGTCTCGCTCGGGATCGAGCGTAATGAACAGCGGCGCAATCTTTGCTGCTTTGTCGCCGAGCTTGTCGAGCGCTGCCGAAATGATCTGCAGGCCTGCGGGGCAGATGTCGGGGCAGTGAGTGAAGCCGAAATAGACGAGCATCGGGCGCCCGAGATAGGTCTGGTCGGTGACAGCGCCGCCTTGCGTGCTGGTTAAGGTGAAGGGCCCGCCGATCCGGGCCTGCCCTTGAGAAGTTGTGTTCTTGGGCAGATCTGTTCGCGGCGGCATGGCAAGCGTGAGGGCCACGGCGGCGCCGGTCAGCAGGCCGAGAACGGTGACGAGAATGGTGCGCGGGGTCATTGGAACGTGCTCTCAAATCATAAGCGTGAAGCCGGCCGCGAGGTGCGAACGGCTCGATGCGGGCGGCCGAAATGTGCCATGCGCCTGTCTGCATGCTCCGGCCAGCGACCGTGGGCATCTGTTTGCGCGGGCTCAATGGCAGTCACGGCGGGGCATGCCTCTTTGATGAGTTGGCACTGCCCTGCGAGCTGGCATAACGATTCTGTGAAAACTGACCAGTGCAATCGGATAACATTTCTGCGAAATGTCATCCACTGCACGGCGTGTCTCCCCATATCCGAGTGTGTCTCAAGGCTAGGTTCATCCATGATCAAGCGCGTGCAACCGTATACCTCGCCAGCCGACCGGCGATTGCGGCTGCATACACTTGTGCGCCTCAGATGGCTTGCGGTGCTCGGCCAGCTCGCTGCCATAGGTGTGGTATCTCTATGGCTTGGGTTCAAGCTGCCGCTTGCGGCTTGTTTGTTCGTGATATCGGTGTCGGCATGGATCAACGTCATTTTGTCGATCCGCTATCCGGCGCGCTTCCGGCTGCCGGTGAGCTATGCAACGGCTCTGCTCGCCTACGATATTGTGCAGTTGGCCGCCTTGCTTTATTTAACGGGCGGTATCGACAACCCATTCACACTGTTGCTCGTGGCACCTGTAACGGTGTCGGCGGCAACGCTGCCGCCCGGCAATACGCTTGCGCTCGGGATACTGGGCGTTGTCTCAACATTCTGTCTGGCGATCTGGTCGCTGCCACTGCCGTGGCATGCGGGCGAGGTTTTGCAACTGCCACCTCTTTATCGGGCCGGACTTGCTATTTCAGTTGTGTCCGGCATGACCTTCCTTGGGCTCTATGCATGGCGCCTGACCAAGGAAGGCCGCAACATGTCGGCCGCGCTTTCGGCGACCGAACTTGTGCTGGCACGCGAACAAAAGCTGCATGCCCTCGATGGTTTGGCGGCGGCAGCAGCGCACGAACTCGGCACGCCGTTATCGACCATTACGCTGGTGACGAACGAACTCGAACGGCAAGTGGGCAAGGACAGCCCTTATCTCGAAGATATCCAGCTGTTGCGCACGCAAGCCCAGCGATGCCGCGATATTCTGCGCAAGTTAACCCGCCAGCCGGCCGAGCAAGACCCTCATTACACCGGCCTTCTCATTCAAGAGATGCTGACCGAGGCCGCAATTCCCTATCAGGGGCAGATCAAGAAAATCAGTGTGACCGCGCGGCCGTTGCCCCATGCCAGCGGCGCGGCTGCCGCCGAACCGCTGTCGGAGCGCAAGCCCGGCGTCATCTACGGCTTTGGCAACATCATGGAAAATGCCGTCGATTTTGCCGAGACGGCAGTCGAAGTGTTCGCAGAGTGGGACGATGACGTGATTGTCGTCACAATCAGCGACGATGGCCCTGGCTTCAAGCCGAGCCTCATCGACGATTTGGGTGAGCCGTACGTCACCACCCGGCCGGCTGGGTCTCGTGTGCTCGAACGAATGCCCAACGGCACCTTGAACCTCGAAGAAGCGCATGGGTTGGGACTTGGCTTTTTTATCGCCAAAACCTTGCTGGAGCGCTCTGGAGCGCGGCTTTCTCTCGAAAATCGCGCGCCGCCGGCTCATGGCGCGATTGTGCGAATTACCTGGCCACGCGGCGCATTTGAACGCCGAGGCATCCGCGAGGGAACCTCGGCCAGCCTTAACGGTGCCCCGGACGTCGGCGGCCCGGGTTAACCGGTCGTTGCCGGCGACTTTGCGGTATTAAGAGGTTAACCCTGTGTTTTGGGGCTTGGCGCGCGCTGTGACAGGTTTATAAGTTCAGTCGCGAGAGGAGACCACCGTGACCGAAGACCTTTCATTTAGACCGGACGAACTGCCCGAGGACAGGTCGCTCATCATCGTCGACGATGATCGAGCGTTTTTGCAGCGCTTGTCGCGCGCCATGGAGTTGCGCGGCTTCGAAGTGCGCAGCGCACACTCGGTTGCAGAAGGTGTTGAACTTATTCGCCAAAAGGCTCCCGCCTTCGCAATTGTCGATATGCGTTTAGAAGACGGCAACGGCCTTGATGTGATCGCCGAATTGACCCGTCTGAAGCCCAATGCCCGCATCATCGTGCTCACCGGCTACGGTAACATCGCGACGGCCGTTTCGGCGGTCAAGCTCGGCGCGGTCGACTATCTGGCAAAGCCCGCAGATGCCGACGACGTGACCGACGCGCTTCTAGCACCGGCCAATACCAAGGCACCGCCGCCGGAAAATCCTATGTCGGCCGACCGGGTGCGGTGGGAACACATCCAACGCGTTTACGAGTTGTGTAACCGCAACGTGTCGGAAACCGCGCGCCGCCTCAACATGCATCGCCGCACGCTGCAGCGTATTCTTGCCAAGCGCGCGCCGAAATAACCGCAAAGTCCCTTCGGTCAGTCTGGATCGGCGGCATAAAGAACGGCGAGTGACGGGTCTATAAAGCCCGTCAGCCGCCGGGCCGAGGCGCGTGCGAACCGTAACGTCAGAACTTTGCGCCGCGCCGCTGCGAGCGGCGTTTCGGGCGCGTAACGGACGATATCGGCGGCATACTTGTCGGCGAGTATGAGCCCTGCGGATTCGGGCAGCACCTCGGCCGGGAAATCGGTCATCACCGCGAAATAGAGTTCGTCACAATACTCGCGATAGCCCTCCCACTTCTGATCTGTGCGGAAATCGTTGAGACTCGACTTGATCTCGACGATGAGAATTTTCCCAGAGCGCGAGAGCGCCGTGATGTCGGCGCGCTGGCCGTTGGGCAAGGGAAATTCGCAGAGACAGGCATAACCCAGCCGCGATAAAAACCGGGTTGTGCCCCGCGCAATTTCCGCAGCCGTCTGCGACTGCCGGCCGTCCGCTGACGTGACCGGCTCATCAACCTGCGGAATTGCGGCGGCTAGGTCTGACACGGGGCCACTGGCCAGTGTTGCAGCCTCGCCGCTATCCCCAATTTTGCCTGTATTGGTCATGGATCTGCCATGTGGAGGTGAGAGCTGGCCGGGTATACGATGCGGGTCGCGGCGCGGGATCTCCCTCTGCGCCTTCTTGATCTCTTGTCATCTTCTTGTCGAAGACGGGCAGTCCCGTCCAGATTTTTCATGCGCCAGATCGTGCTGGCGCAAGTCTCGCCCTGGAAAGCAACGAGCCCGTACATGTACTTTTGGCGCTCTAAAAAAAATACCGCCGCCGCTGCCCCTGCCGCAACCGGCGTCGTGGAGGCAGCCGATGCCGCCGCCAGTGATGCCGTGGAGGCCCTGGACGCCGCGGCCCCGAGCGCTGAAAGCCCAGGCGTCGATGAGGACATGTCGGGTGATGAGGCCGCAACCCTCGAATTTGCCACAACCGATGAACTCGAGCCGTTCGACGGCTGGCTCGGGCAAAATCATGTCGTCACGGCCATTCAATCGGCACTGGGCACCGCTGCGCCGGGCTATAACGTGTGTGTGCTCTCTGCCTCTGGTTTTGGCGCACGGACCGCCGTCGCACGGCTGTTGAAAGAGCGCGCAGCGCGTATGCCGCGTCCGCCGGACTGGGCCTATGTGCACAATTTCGAAGACCCGCGCAGCCCGCTTCTGCTGCGCCTACCCGCTGGCCGCGCGCGGCCGCTCGCCAACG
>Ga0247836_1001046_pt1 | contig 47256 bp, 42 predicted proteins | sample LaCruzMarch2015__4_FD_187116 | JGI IMG/M metagenome (GOLD analysis project Ga0247836, IMG submission 187116) | Freshwater microbial communities from meromictic Lake La Cruz, Castile-La Mancha, Spain - LaCruzMarch2015_14m | ecosystem: Environmental > Aquatic > Freshwater > Lake | place: Spain... | reverse complement strand
ACCCATTGGATAGAGCTAGCTACCAAGAACAGAACTGCAAAGTAAACCGCAAACACCGTTAGGTCCAGACCCAGTAGCGTTGCAGCAAACAGCAGGATTATTCTTCCTGGAACACTAAGCCCTAAAACGCTCAACCACTTTGGCTTTTCCTCGTTTTGCATTGAGCGATACAAGTTGTCGTAATGGTGGAAAGCAATCGAGAACAAGATCACAAAGCTTGCAATTCCACGGTTGCCTTCGAAGTTGCCACTAAATGCAAAAACCGCAATCAGGGCCCCGAGCTCAAGAGCTCGAAGCAACGATGGCTCAAGCCAGTCGAAGCGGCTGAAGAAAGTCTTTGTGGGAATGCCCAGATCAAGTTGCCGCGCAATCACGGCAGATTTGATTTTGGAGTTTGCCATTTCAAGAGTCTTTGAAATACGAACCCGGTATACCCAAACCATTGAGAACAGGGCCAGTAAAGGTAGGGCTGTGAAAGTGAACAAGGCTCCTCCAACCGCAGCCGTGAAGCTAATTGCAAGCCACCTCTCGCCGATCGGGAAGATCACAATCTTGCCTAACCAGTACCGAATGCGCTTTTTTGTGAACGCATGGTCGTCGTCTGAATCAAGTTCTTCAATTTGAGCGGTGACTCCATCCCACTCGGCCATAAAATCAACCGGAACTGGAATCTCTTCTGCGGCTCTGGCTTTAACAACCTGAGAGAAGTTGTAGTCGGAGAGATGTCTAAAGGTTTGGATGGCCATCAGCACAGCTGCCAGAACCCAAAGGTTCTGACCGTTGTGAACAAATGCTCCATATGCCAGTCCAAGAAATACTGCGTATTCCTTGACTCGGTCTGTGATGGCATCAAGCCATGCTCCAAGCTCAGAAAACTTTCTGGTGTATCTGGCAATCTCACCATCAACACAATCAACAATGATGCTGACCTGAAGCAAGATTGCTCCACCGATCAGTGACCAAGTGTCTCCTTGAGCAAACAAAAATGCTGCGTAAAGACCAATTGCAAAGGAGGCAATGGTCACCTGGTTTGGGGTGGCGCCTACTTTGACAGCGGCCCATGTTAGAAGTTTGGAAACTCGCCTTAGGAAAAAGACCGAGAAAAATCCGTCGTTAGCCCGGTTGGCGAGCTTTAGGCGAAGCATCGGAATCTTTATCTTGGACAGAGTTTTCGTCGTTTCAGCACGGACTGTTGCGTCTTCACTTCTAGCAAATGGTGCTGCGACCAGTTCAACCGCATCGACCTTCACGGTTGCGCGAACTAGGGCAACAAGCAAAAGATCAAGTGCGTGGCCCTTGGCACCTCTGGCAATAGCGGCTTCGACAGCCTTTGTGATTTCGGGAGCTTGTTTCTTGGAGAGGCGAATGGCTCCCGTGAAGACCCGGTTAGCCTCTGTTGGTTTGTGGCTGGCGCTGGAAGCTGAAACAACTTGGCTCGCGCGAACAAGGGTGTCAGCAAAATCTGTTTGCTTGCCAACCAACGCTGCAGTAGCTGATCTTGGAAAGTCGGTTAAAAGCTGCAGGTGAGGTTCAGTGATTACGGAATTTTCGTCCAGAAGCACGATGTCGTCGCTTGACTGGTGGTAGAAAGAAAGGAGATCAGAAAGGGTATTTGAAGAATTGACCCGAACAATTACCTTTGAGTCGCTCATTTGCTCAATTATAGATTGGGGTTCTCAGAAACCTTGGGTAGCGAAGCTGAGAGTTACCTACCAGGCAGAAGCGACTTGATTGCCCACTTCAAGCGCCGAAGAATTTCGCCGGTTGTCCATTCAACCAACCAGCGAAACGGTACTCGTTTGGAAAGCTTTTTATCAAACCCGAGCATGGCTTGAGCGACTGTTTCGATATCTATAGTGCTGGAGTACTCAGGTTCACCTTCAGGAACGGTCGCGCTATCCAAACTGTTGACATCCCCATAAACCTCAACGCCGAGTTGCTGAATCTTTAGTTTCGATGCGGTTGCCAAATCATTTGCCTTAGCAACAGCCCAACTAGGTGTTAGAAGTTTTTTAGATCCTTCTTTGAGTGTGACGCGATCTGTTAACTGGCGTATGTATCCGTTTCTAACAAATACTAAATACTCGTTCCATTCGCGCTCTTTAGGAAAGCGCCTGTTTATCTCCAGCAACAGAGACACTTCTTCGAGAGAAAGCGATCGGTTGCTGCCGGTGACTTGGGGCTTCAAGAAGCAGGGTTCAAGTCCTAGGTATTTGTTCAAGCTTTCAAACAAAAACTCTGGTCTTTGTTCGTCAGCAATCAAAACTGTGACGTTGTCTTTTCCAAAAACCTCGACCCAACGTGCTACAACATCTCCGTGCATATGCCTTTGCCAGAAAGTTGGGTTGATTTTAGATACTTCTGGCTCATCCAGAACTGAGTGCAGCCACTCGACGTAGTCGGCCTTGGTTCCGTACTTCAAATACTGCTGGTAAGACGACCCAAGAAGCTTGGCCAAGGGCCTAAGTGTGAAAAGCACCTTGACTTGGCGATTCTTGATTGCCGAAGCAATGAGTTGGATTTTCTCTGGGGTCAGTTCCGAGAAGAACTCGCTACTCAAGACAATCTTTGAAGACCTTGATTGGTTGATTGAGCGAGCCATGCGGGTGAATTGCTTAAAAGAAGTGACTTCTCCACCCCGTTTTTTCCAACCCCAGGCTTTTTGAGTTAGCGCCCAGGCAATACGGTGATGCGCCTTGCGCCCGATGCTTGGATAAGAAACCCCTTCAGCTTTGAGTTGATCCCTTTGGGCGGCAAAGCTTTCCTGCAGGGCGGAAGTTCCTGATTTATGGAAACCTACGTGCAGGATCAGCTGTTTCTGGGGCATGGCTTTAGTATCCCAGAGCCAACCCAAAGAACTGGTGAGGCCCTTAGGGCCAGCGACCATTGGGAATCTGCGAATATGGGTTTAACGAAGGGTTTGGTTCATGGGGAAGAAAAAGCGCAACAAGTCCGCTCAGGCAGTCGGTTCAACTGCCGTTGCCTCAGAAATCAGACAAGTCACAACAACCACGACCATTACACGAGAAGAAACTCCCCGCAACCAATCGAACAGCCTGGCTACAACCACTAGAACTGGGCTAGTTGAATGGCTTCTGCTCGGAGCATCAAGTGTTATCTCATTCTTTGTTTTAGCCACGCGTTTTACTGGTGTAAATGTCTCCGTGCTCAAAGATGAGTACATTTACGTTTTGGACTCGCACTACAAGGACGTCTCTGGGTTTCGACTACCAAACGAACTGTTTCAGTTTGTCTTTAGCTCCACAAAACTGTGTGGTGAAAACTTTTATGACTGCGCGAGAGGTCTAAACGCTGGCTTCGTGGTTGCAGGGGCACTGCTTATCTACTTCTTGGTGAAGTTAGTGACCCAAGGCAACCGGTGGCTGCCTGCCTTAGCTGGACTGGCTACCATTTTTGGAACGAATGGCACCTACGCCGCTTACTACCTGCCAGAAGCGATTTTCAACTTTGTGATGATTGGCTTTTTCTTCCTGCTGATCAAGTACGGACAATCCAGTGCCTGGCAATGGTGGGTTGGAATGGGTGCAGTATTTGCTCTGGCAAGCCTTGCTAAACCACACGCCTTTTTTGTGCTTCCTGCCGTACTGATCTATGTGGCCATTGCTGCTAGATGGTCTGAAGGAAAATACATAGTTACCGTACTTAAGCGGATAGCAATCCTGGTTGGATCGATATATTCAATAAACATTCTCATTAGCTGGCTTTCCCAGCGAGATCGCCCGACGGACGTATTCGGAACCTACGGTGGGTCAGGTCGAACTCCTGTTGCGATTGTCCGAGATTCCGGGTTACAGATCCTCACAGCGCTTCCAGGGACAGCACTTGGGCAAATCCTAGTTATGGTTCTGACCATCGGTCTGGTTCTGCCGGTTGCGGCAATCGCTGTTTTCTCAATGCTTGGGAAAGTTGATGCCGAGACCTTTGGCAAAACCAACGCTGGAGTTCTGATTGGTCTAGCAATTGCCAACATGATGGCGGTTACAGCTGTCTTCGAAGCATGGATTGAACTGTTCACCTGGATGCACACCAGGTATTACAGCTACCTAATTCCACTTGCCTTGGTAGTTCTTGCTGAAGCATGGGCTGGAGGAACGTCAGGGAAGTCTTCTTGGCTAAGGGCAGTCGTGATTGGAATTTTCACGATAATCAGCGGCTATGCATTTTTCACTACTGCTGCCCCCTACAGCACGAACTGGGTTGACGCACCAGATTTCAAGTTCCATATAGACAACCCATTAATTAGTGGATTTCTGATTGTGACAACTCTTATTGCCGGTTTGATTTATCTGTTTCATGCCCGAAGTGCCTTGTTGGTTGGTTTTGTAGTTTTATTTGTCGCCTACCTTGGCGCGGGGCAGCACATTACGAGTTTTCTGCATACGAACTTCGGGGACGACATTGTTTCTGATGACATATCGCGAATCCTTCGGACGGCAGTGCCCCAAGACCAAGTGGAAAAAACTGTGCTGGTTGGCCCTGGACCCGTCGAAATGGATCGCGTGCTATTCGGAGTGCTTTCTGGTTCCAATCGGACTTACCTTCCAAACTCTGAATCAAAATTCGACCTGAGTGTTCTGGGGCCAGAGGACATGTGGTTGATTTCATTAGGTGGCGTTGAGGTGGAGGGTCTTGGCCCAGTTGCAGTCCAGGGTTTGGGATATTCGATGTACCGGCTCTCCGATGAGGCAAAAATCGAATCTCGAGCCGGCAAGCAATTCCAACTTAGCTCTCCGTGCAGTTCTTCAGATAGTACAGATTGGGCCTGCGGTCCCGAGACCTCAATTACCTGGAAGAGTGAAATCACCGGAGGGGCAATCATTGACGTCATATTTGAAGTGCCTGGGGATGACCAAAGGGTAGCTTTTGCATTAGGAACTTCACAAATTGAAAGGGTCTTTTCAGAAGGAACTTGGGCTACCACGATCCGGGTTTCTGGCCAGGGTCAAGCTCCACAGCTGAGAATCCTAAGCACTAGTGAAAATCTAGAAGTGAAAAAGAACGATCAGAGGCTTGTGCGAGTGCTGCACTTTGAAGTTCATCGCTAAAATAGGCATTTTGATTCACTGCTGCCTAAAGGGCATGGCGAAATCGAGTTTTCCTATTTGTGAAATACCTTTGGTTGCTAGTGATAACAGAAGACATTGAATCTAGGATTTCTATCATTCTGTTCAAGCATGGTTCTTTAGATATGACTGGTATGTGGATTCGATTCCTTGCCTCAAGGAAAACGTGGGCTCCCATCCCAATGATTGAATTCTCGAAACATCGAGGAGCTTTCTAGGAGTTCCATCAGGTTTTGAGCTATCCCACTCGATGCTCCCGTCAAATCCCACTACCTGTTTGATTAATTCGGCTAGTTCTTTAATTGAGATGTCTTTACCCGTGCCAACGTTTATTGCAACTTCATCGTCATAGTTCTCAAGCAAGTAAATGCAGGCGCGACCGAGATCGTCTGAGTGAAGGAACTCACGCATTGGCGAGCCCGTGCCCCAGAGGGTGACTGAGGCTTTTCCTTGGACTTTTGCGTCGTGAAACTTACGAATCATAGCAGGAAGAACATGTGAGTTCTCTAAGTCGTAATTATCGCCTGGCCCATACATGTTTGTAGGCATTGTAGAAATCCAACTGTGACCGTATTGCTCTCGATAGGCCTGGACAAGCTTTAGACCGGAGATTTTTGCGAGCGCATAGGCTTCGTTAGTTTCCTCAAGCTTCCCAGTAAGGAGGTATTCTTCCTTGATTGGTTGCTGCGCCATCTTTGGATAAACGCAGGATGATCCGAGAAATAGAAGCCTCTCTATTTGGGCAGCGTGGGCAGCGTCCATCAAGTTAACTTCGATTTGAAGATTCTGGCTTAAGAACTCTACGGGGAAGGTGTCGTTGGCGTGTATGCCACCAACCTTCGCAGCCGCAATAACAACAACATCTGGCGTTTCCTTTTCTAGAAACGCAAAGACAGCCTTTCGGTCGAGTAGGTCAAGTTCAGCACGCGTTTGCCCGATCCAACTATGTTTGCCTTCCGCTTCAATTGCTCTAACAATCGCAGAGCCAACCAGGCCTCTGTGCCCTGCAACATAGATCTTCATTTGATGGCGTTGGCCCAAACCGAGCCAGATGGGAAATCGATGTTGGCACCGTCAAGCACTGCAAGATCGTATTCAACCATGATTGAAGCTAGTTCCTGTGGCGATACTCCAGCTTTCCAGTCAAGCGCTTTTTGTGCCTTTGAGGCGTCCCCAACCAAAGAGTCCACTTCTGTTGGCCGTAGGTATTTTTCATCAAAGCGGACAAACTTTTCCCAATTAAGGTTTACGTGCTTGAACGAGAGCTCAACGAAGTCTTTGACGCTCAAGTCGGTTCCTGTTGCGAGAACGTAATCGTCTCCTGAGGGTTGCTGAAGCATTTTCCACATCGCAACAACGTAATCTGGTGCATAGCCCCAGTCGCGCCGAGCATCCAGGTTTCCTAAGAAGAGTTCCTTTTGCTCGCCCCGAGCAATCCGAGCTACCGCTCTTGTTATCTTGCGGGTCACAAACGTTTCGCCCCTTCTCGGGCTTTCGTGGTTGAAGAGAATTCCGTTTGTGAGATGTAGGCCGTAGGCCTCTCTGTAGTTCTTGGTCATCCAGTAGGAGTAAACCTTCGCGACTCCATATGGGGAGCGTGGGTAAAATGTTGTCTCTTCATTTTGGGGTGGGGGGGCGGCGCCAAACATCTCTGAGCTAGACGCCTGATAAAAACGCGATGCTGGCGCGCTCTGTCTCATAGCTTCAAGAAGGCGCGTTGTTCCAAGCCCAGTTGTGTCGCCTGTGTACTCCGGTTCATCAAAAGAAACTCGGACGTGGCTTTGAGCGGCAAGATTATAAATTTCGTCAGGCTGAATCTGAGCCAACAAGGCAGACATTCTCGAACCATCTGATAGATCCCCGTAGTGCAAAAACATTCTTGCGTCAGGATTGTGGGGATCTAAGTACAAGTGGTCGATTCTCTGAGTGTTAAAGGTAGAAGCTCGGCGAATCACACCGTGGACTTGATATCCCTTCGCCAGTAAGAATTCGGCTAGGTACGAGCCATCCTGGCCGGTGATACCAGTAATGAGAGCCTTTTTCAAAAGGAGCCCCGCTTTCTTCACTTCCGATATTACCTTCATGGGACAATGGAGGCTGGTTCTATCCCCATCCAAGAGTCAGGCACTTTGTTGAAGATATTGTTCATTCACGAGGTTAGCTACAGGAAGAAAGTCATCTTTGAGATGCACGAGTTTCCCGAGCTACTGGCGCTGAGGGGCCATGAAATCTCCTTCTTGGAGTTTGATGAAGGTCGAAAATTCTGGAAGAAACCGAACGGCCCCCGATTTGAGAAAGTCAAAGCACGAGTTCATGGGGACGCGGAAATCAACATTTACAGGCCATTCCAGTTTGGGATTCCTGGTTTGGACCGTCTTGTTGCGACACTAACCGTTCTACCAGTGCTTAGAAAACTGTTCAAGGAAAAAAACTTCGACGTAGTCGTGCTGTACGCAGTCCCAACTTACGGACTGCAAACCCTTTGGCTGGGGAGGCGTTTCAAGTTACCAGTCTTGTTTCGCGCTCTTGACGTCTCGCACAAGATTCGCTCGTCTCTTTTGTCTCAGGTAATCAAGTGGGTTGAGAAACGTATCTACAATCAGACTGAGTTCCTGTCGGCAAACAACCCAGCCATGGCCGACTATTGCGTAAAGCTTGGTTCCAGAACAAAGACCTCGAAGGTCCATTTTCCTCCCCTTGATCTAAGTCACTTCAGAAATCAAGGAAGGGATCAGGGCCTTCGCCGATCTCTCGGTTTCAAGGACGAAGAGCGCGTGCTGGTTTACATGGGTAGCTTCTTTTACTTCTCTGGACTTGTTAATGCCCTTGAGGAGTTTGCACAGGTTTCAAAGTTATCTCCCAACCTCAAATTCCTATTGATTGGTGGCGGAGAACAAGATTCTGAACTGCGGCAAAAAGTAGCGCATCTTGGGCTATCCGAAAAAGTAGTCTTCACGGGTTTTATTAGCTACCTAGACCTTCCTCGCTACCTGAAAATTGCGGATGTAGCAGTAAACACATTAGAGCCGACACTGGTTGCCAACGTTGCTTTTCCGAACAAGGTCCTTCAGTACATGGCTGCAGGTCTGCCAGTTGTAAGCACACGGCTGGATGGCCTTGAGCAAACCTTTGGTGATCGCGCAGGTATAACTTGGGCAAGTGATTCAAAAGATGTTCTCCAATCTGCTTCGAAACTTAGTCAACTAACTGAAAGTGAGCTGGGAAAGATTTCCGAACTACAACTTGGTGCTGTGTCAGAAATCTTTGGTGTTGAAGCTGCGGTAGATAAATTCGAGGAGTCTCTAACTGCTCTTTCCGCAGGAGGTTCAAAGTGAGCAAAGTGCTAATCCTCGGTGGAACAGGAATGCTAGGCCATGCTGTTCTAGAAGAGTTTGGTAGCTTTTCTGGAGATGTGAGCTCCACTTCAAGAAGTGGTTCAGGATTACCGTTCGATGTTTTGAGTGACCCTGTTGACTCTCTCGCCAAGTTCGTGGGCAGAGGTGATTACATAATCAACTGCCTAGGAATCACCAAGCCGCACATCAACGACGACAATGAGCAAGATGTTGCTCGGGCAAAGCTTGTCAATAGCTTGTTCCCTGCCGAGCTTGCCTCTCTTGCTGAGACGACCGGTTCCAGAGTTATTCAGATTGCGACGGATTGTGTTTTTTCTGGCCGGACGGGCCACTACCTGGAAACCGATTTTCATGATGCTGAAGATGTGTACGGAAAGACAAAGAGCCTTGGAGAAGTAGTTTCCGAAAACGTCATGCACATCCGCGTTTCAACTATCGGGCGTGAACTAGGAAGAAACACCTTGCTGCTGGAATGGGTTCTTTCTCACTCGCAAGGCGCAACCATCCCTGGCTACACAGATCACTTCTGGAACGGCGTTACGACAAATCATTTTGCAAAGGTTGTTAGGGCGATCATCGAGAACGATGGCTTTAGATCGGGCCTTTCCCATCTTGTTCCAGCCGATGAACTCTCAAAGGCAGATTTAGTCCGACAGATTGCGAACGCATTTGGCCGTTCTGACCTGATTGTCAAAGACACCGAGTCGCGCAAGCCTACCGATCGAACTCTTTCGACAATTGACCCAATTTTCAACAAGGGACTCTGGGCGGGGGCTGGATACCCAGATATTCCAACCATTGAGCAACTCATTGCCGAGATAGCAGCCTGAGACGCTACCATTTACCTAGGAATCCAAAGGAAAAGGTCTTCAAATTGGCAAAACGCAAGATTAAGGGCTCGGTTGTCACAATAACCGGCGGCACCGGTTCCTTCGGCTCAACAATGTTGGGCCATCTTCTCCAAGAGGGAGCGGCAGAAGTTCGCATCTTTTCTCGAGATGAGGCCAAGCAAGATGCCCTTCGGCACAAGATTTCCAATTCAAAGGTGCGCTTCTACATCGGCGATACCAGAGACCCCCTAAGCGTCAAAAACGTTATGAAGGGCACTGACCTTGTCTTTCACGCTGCTGCCTTAAAGCAGGTCCCTTCCGCAGAATTTTTCCCACTGGAAGCAGTTGCCACCAACATCCAAGGAAGCGCCAATGTCCTTAGGGCAGCCATCGAAGCCGAAGTCTCATCGGTTGTTTGCCTGAGCACAGACAAGGCCGTCTACCCAATCAACGCAATGGGTATGAGTAAAGCCCTAATGGAAAAAACGGCTCTTGCTTTCGCAAGAGACAACCAGGAAAGCAATACAGCCATTTTTGTAACCCGCTACGGCAACGTGATGTATTCAAGGGGTTCTGTAATTCCACTATTTATCAGCCAGATCAAGTCAGGTAAGCCAATAACGGTCACTGACCCTTCGATGACTAGGTTCCTGATGTCCCTTAGCGAGTCTGTTGACTTAGTCAAGCACGCCTTCGAGAATGCTGAAACCGGGGACCTCTTTGTTCGCAAGGCTCCAGCAGCAACAATCGAGGTCCTTCTGTCCGCTCTTATGGAACTCTTCGAGGAAACCGGAAAGGTGAGCCCTGAGATAAAGACCATTGGTGTGAGGCACGGTGAGAAACTCTACGAGTCACTGCTGGGCGCTGAAGAAATGGCTAAAGCCGAGGATTTGGGTAGCTACTTCCGAGTCCCGCTGGACACAAGAACTCTTGACTACGGTGTCTTCTTTGAGAAAGGTGAGGACCAGCCAGCACCACTTGAGTCTTACACTTCGCATAACACCCAGAGACTGGATAAAGAAGGTGTCAAAGCTTTGCTATTGACTCTTCCAGAGATTCGTCAGGAGTTGGGTCGATGACTAACGCGGCAAAGTCAACCGTAGTCACAATTGTTGGGACGAGACCGGAGATTATTCGACTTTCTCGGATAATTCCTAAGCTGGACAAGACCTTCAACCATGTTTTTGTTCATACAGGCCAGAACAAAGACCCGATGTTGAACGAAGTGTTCTTCAAGGATCTAGATCTAAGAGCTCCGGATGTTTTCCTTGACGTTGATACTTCCAGCCTGGGAGGGGTCCTTGGGGATACGCTAAAGAAAATTGAGCCGGTTTATCTAATGCACAAACCTGATGCGGTTTTGATATTGGGAGATACAAATAGCGCAATCTCAGCCGTTCTAGCTAAACGAATGCACATCCCCGTTTATCACATGGAGGCCGGAAACCGATCCTTCGATGAGAACGTCCCAGAGGAAACCAACAGACGACTGGTTGACCATGTTTCAGATTTCAACCTTCCTTACACTGAGCACGCACGCAGAAACCTGCTTGCCGAAGGTATCCACCCTCGAAGACTCATGATGTCTGGATCTCCAATGCGTGAAGTGCTAGAGCACTACCGATCAAAAATCGATTCAAGCACTGTATTGAAGGATTTGGATCTTGAACCTCAGAATTACTTTCTTGTCAGCGCACACAGACAGGAAAACGTCGATTCTCCTGAGCGCCTGAAAGATCTTTTGGACTCTCTCAAGGCTGTTCACGATGAGTGGAAGTTGCCTTTGATGGTTTCTACTCACCCAAGGACCCGAAACCAGTTGGAAGCGATCCCTGGGTACAAGGATATTAAGGGCGTCACGTTCCACGAACCCTTTGGATTCCTCGATTACAACAAGCTCCAGTTGAATGCCAAATGCGTAATCTCCGACAGCGGAACCATCAGCGAGGAATCAACAATCCTGGGATTCCCTGCAATAACAATCCGAGACTCGATTGAGCGTCCCGAAGCCCTGGACTTTGGTGGGATCGTTATGACTGGATTGCGAGCCGATAACGTTCTTGCTGGAATCAATGATGCTTTGGACTCTGCTGGGCAAGAAAAAGAAAGCTCGCAGTCAAGCTATCCACAAGGCTATGAGGTAAGTGACTGTGCCAACCGAGTAGTGAAATTCATGCTTTCCACAATCTCCAGACACCACGACTGGGCTGGCATTAGAAGACTTGGCTAGCATGCAGCGAAAGACCATTGTTTTGGTCTGCATGGTTGACAGCATCCATGTTGCTCGGTGGATAGCTCAGTTTGAACCCACAGAGGTGAGGTTCATTCTCTTTCCTTCGGGTCCCAATCGAAGAGTGCACCCGAAGATCTTGGAGATGATTGAGAGCGGCAAGAGCTTTGATAACCAAATCACAATCGTTCCTTTTGGCGGGAAGCTTTCGCTACCACTTTGGGCTTTAGACAGATTCTTTGGTGATCGCATTCGAGGACTCCTTCTCAGGCGTATTCTCAAAGAGACCCCTCCTGATTTCGTCCATGCTCTTGAATTCCAGCACGCTGGCTACGTCACTATGCGAGCACTTGCGGACAAAAGTATCACCACCCCATTCATCGCGACCAATTACGGTAGCGATATTTACTGGTTCCAGAAGTTCCCTAAGCACAAAGTGAAGATTCAAAGAATCCTAGCTAGGGCCGACCGCTATTCGGCTGAATGTGAGAGGGATGTTAGGTTGGCCAAAGAATTTGGGTTTGGTGGGGTCGTACTGCCGGTCATACCCAACTCGGGAGGAATCGATTTTTTGTCCTTACCAGAGCCAGCGCCATTTGAGAGTAGGAAGTTAATTGCTATAAAAGGCTATGACGGTTGGGTCGGGCGAGCCCGATGGACTTTGTTGGCTCTTGAAAAACTTGAACAGAAGCTTGAAGGTTTTGACCTTGCCATCTTTTCAGCCAATAGGAGTGTTATAAAGCTCGCCCATAAGATCGAGAAGAGAAGTAACTTCACTTTCACTACACATAAGAAAGGAAGTCTGAGCCACGAGCAGGTCCAGGAGCTTTTCGCGTCGGCAAGTATGTACGTCGGGGTTTCGCTTTCAGATGGTCTCAGTACTTCCATGTTAGAGGCGTTGGCAAACAAGTGCTTCGCGGTGCAATCAGCTACGGCTTGTACCGATGGGCTGATTACTGAGGGTGTTAATGGCTTAGTAATCACCGATATTTCGCCGGATGGGGTCTTTAGTGCGCTAAGCCGAGCCATCAAGATTTTGAGGTCTAGGGATTCTGAAAAAGAATCTTCTTGGGATATGGAAGAGTTCCGGAGTAAGTATTCGCGTGATCGAATCACCAGAATCGCTCGAGATTATTTCTATGTCTAGGGGTTCTGGAGCGCGTTCATCAGAAACGTAATTGGCATTGGAGCGCTTTTTCACTTTACCCTCCGTTAGCGGCCCCTTCTTCGCTATATAAACAACCTCTGCATGGAAACACCACTCACCGCTAGTCCTGCATTCTCATAGAATCCGGCGTTGGCTGTGCTGCAATTGAGGACTATCTTGTAGCACCCTTGATCCTCTGCCGATTTGACTAATGCGAGAACAATTTCCTTCCCTAGCCCCGATCCTCTGTGCGACTTATGGACCACGATGTCCTCTATGTGGCCCAACTTGCCTCCGCGAATTTTGGTTTCTACCAGCAAAGTGCCAAAACCCAAAACCTCGTCAGATTTGTTTATCGCAACTATTGAATGAATGTCATTCTGGCTTTTGTAAGAGCTCCATATTTCATCGAGTTCACCCTCCTTGGGCATGAAAACTGAGATATCTTGAAGCAAAAGAACGACTTCAGACATGTGCCGTTTTTCTACAGGCACTAATCTTATTTCACCTCGATTTACCATCAATTCCGTTCAGCTAATCTGACTGTTTTATTCACTTGCTTCAGTCAAGAAAGGTCTTGTCTATTTCTTGCCCTTCATATGGTCCAGACTTGAATTCGTACACTAGGGCACCCGCTTCCAAGGTTCTATAGCCATGACCTCCTCTATAAGTGATTGAAAAATCTCCCGCTACTAGAGTGGCTGTTTCTAGTAGAATTCCAGCTTCAGAGTAGTAGTCCACTTCAACAGCTCCGGCTATAACCACCCAAGATTCTTGTGCTCTAAGATTAGAAAAGGTCCTCTCCCTCTCTAAATGTTTGTGGGCTCTGAATGTGTGACTAGGGGGAATCTGAATCATGGCGCCTTGGAGAAATTCATGAGGCTCAGAAAAATCCAATCTCTCAAGTGATTTGCCTTCAAAATTGCTGCGATCCAAGTGGAAGAATTCGTGAAGGAAAGATCCAGTTTCCGGGTCGAATATCTGGTGGCGGTCAAAGCTGGTCATGAGATTTCGCCAACTGTAAGCCTGGCCATCCAACTTTCTACCATCTCGTCAATCAAGGATTCGAAAGACACCTTAGGTTCCCAACCCAGAACTTTTCTCGCTTTAGCTGAGTCACCCTTGAGATATGGCAGTTCCTCAGGCCTCAAGAACTTTGGGTTCTGGAATGTGAACTGAGTGTAGTCAAGGTCCAGGCGATCAAAAACTCCCTTTACTAACTCACGGACCGTGTGTGTTTGGCCGGTGGCAACAACGAAATCGTCAGGCTCGCTGTGATTAAGAATCTTGACCATGGCACCAACATAGTCTCGGGAGTGTCCCCAATCTCTAGAGCTATCCATGTTTCCAAGCTCTAACCGAGACTTCAAACCAAGCTTTATTTCGCAAGCTGTCTTAATGACCTTGCTTGTTACAAAGTTAGAACCGCGCCTAGGTGATTCGTGGTTGAAAAGAATTCCATTTGCAGCAAATAGTCCATATGCTTTTCGGTAGTTTCTAACTATGTGGTAGCCGTACAACTTCGCGCAGCCGTAAGGAGAAACAGGATGCATGGGCGTGGTCTCACGCTGGAACATGTCCGGATCCACTGAATCCCCAAACATTTCCGATGAGCTAGCCTGGTAAAGCCTGGCCTGGGGGGCAACGTTTTTTACAACTGTCAATAGATTTAAGACACCCATAGCGTTCACTTGTCCAGTGAACTGAGGCACTTCATAACTAATTCGCACGTGGCTCTGGGCCCCTAAGTTATAGATCTCATCGGGCTGTGACTCGCGGATAGCTGCCTCGAGACTATGCGAATCATTCAAATCGCCGTACCTGGTGTGTATCTCCGCAGCCAGGTGATGTATCCGGGATTCTTGATGTTCGGGCGTTGAATTTCTGCGAAGCATGCCGTGCACTTCGTAACCCAGTTCAAGTAGATGTTCGGCTAGATAGCTACCGTCTTGACCTGCGACACCGATGATGAGTGCTTTTTTCAACTTTCTCCTATTTCTTTAGTGGACCCTCAGTGAGGGCAGCAACCACTGGCCAATCTCTGAGGTCTGGGTAGTGAGAAAAAGTCATGGTGTCTTCATTTACATCGCCCAGCATGTCCATGAGAAGAATCCCCCTTGCCGCATCCTCAGGTGTCATGTAACAATGCCAGCCTATTGATTTTATGTGGGTAGGGTCTGAATAGGGCAACTTAAGGTCTCTGCCGTCATAAGACATGTACTTTAGGGTTTCGTAGTCTTTTTTGCTGTCGGTAAGAATCGCCCCACCTCGCCCAATTGGAAGCCGCTTTTTTATTTGAAATGAAAGACATTGAAGTGCCCCGTTGCCTACGTACATTCCTTTTGTAAACCTGGCTGCGGAATCCCAAATACCCGTGGAGCCAAGCTCATACAATCCTGACCACTCAATATCCCTAAAGACAGGAATTGCGCCAGCGTGGTAAATCTGCATTGGAAGAGATACGTAAGTCTGAGCCGGTATCTCAATCTCACCTCTGACGTCTTTTAGCTTCATGGCTAAAAACAAAGCATTACTGCAAGAATCTGTTAGAACAGCGTATTTAGAGTTAGAGTAAGCGGCCAACTTAGCTTCAAAGATTTCAACTATGTCACGAGGGTCGTCCCACTCATACCCACGAGATCTAATCTCTGCAGGCTCTGGTCTTTGCATTGAATTTGGGAGAGAGCCTAAGGGCCAAGGGTTATAGTGATGTGGCAATATTCTGAACCCTTCTCAGCGACGGTATGCCTTAAGTGTATCTAAGCTACCTTTACATCTAGGTCGCACAACCTTGAAATCTAGAGATTATTCTGCCCTTACTCCCTCTCCTCAGCCGGCTCATTTCACCGGCCTTGTTTTAGCGAGTTCTGATTTTCAGGGCTAACAAGATTGAAGAGCGTTTGGGCCCGGAATTGATTGGAATTCCAGCCAGCTATGCCCGTAATTGAAAAAACTAATCTCACGCTTGTAGGCATTCAAATCAGTAGCCTTTAAACTACAACCTTCGATAATTCAAATATAAGGATAGCTTTGAGAATACTTTTCACGGGAGCTAGTTTCACTAGGTCGCTTGACCCGCTATCAATTGGAGGCCTTTGTAAAGCGGCACGGCTCATAGGTCACGTGTTGTGCGAAGACATAGATGACGCACCGGACTTAGTTGTTTGCTTAGATTACCACCCGCGATTTAATCGAGAACTTAGAAGAGCAAAAAAGCTTGGGGTACCTAGAGTCCTCATAAAACAAGAGCCCCGGGCAATTATTCCTCAGCACAAGCACGAAAATCCTGGAAACATTTTTGACAAAGTATTCACAAGGGGGTCAAGCAGAGAAAGTACGGTTTTTAACTGCCTGATCTCTTGGGATCAACGATTCATACATGAGTCCGAGAGGCTCGAGAAAGTAGTTGCCGTTTCTGCAGACAAGTGGTCGTTTGTGCCTAGCGAGCTCTACTCACTTCGCCTTCATGCATATTCGAAGGATCCAAGAATTGATGTTTATGGTCATGGGTGGAATCAGGGCCTCGGTGAAAAATTAATCGGCCTTGGGAAGGCCCTCTATGTCACCATAACTTCCGGCACGCTACCCAAGCTATCCAACTTGGCTTTCGCCTTTCGCAAACCCCTTACATTTCTTGGTCCTACGGAAGATAAGGCCCTAACGTTGTCGAGGTACAAAGTTTCGCTCGTGATTGAAAACGACCTAAGTTCAATGAGTGAAAAATTAGTTGACACTATTCTTGCTGGAACAATCCCAGTTTACGTTGGTCCTGACGCAGGGCACTTTGGCGTTCCAGAAAGCCTGGTGATTCAATCCATTCCTGAAATTTCGGCCATAAGCAACGCGATTACCCTAGCCCTGGCTTGGGATGGTGAGGAATATAGACGCAGAGCATCGTTGTGGGCGGAGAGCGTGGTCTCCAAGTCGAATTGGAATCCCAGAGAGGTTGATGCTCGGCTTATTCACCACATAGTCGAGTGGCACAAAATTCATTTGGCCCAGTCTAAGCACCGTAAACAATAATCAGCAATGTCAACAGAGTTTGCATTTCCACAGACTTAAGAAAAACCACTTGGTGCAGATTTTCTCCTCATGCAATTTTCAACCATCGCCCTTTTCTAGCATTCTTGAGACTCGGAATCAGGTTAGGGGATTATGACAGACCTGTCTTTGGGGCTATTGCTAAGGTGTTGCTGACCCCCAATTTAGAAACCGGACTTTTATTGCAAGTATGCGATTGATGCAAATTGTTCACCAGCAGTGAGGGGACCAAAGTGACCCTCGACGCCGGCGGTCAAATTATTGTTCTTGTTCTTGAGGGAACGATAGCCTGAGCTCTTCATTCGCCCCCATAGGAGCTCCAGCCTTTTAGTGTCATGCCCGGGGAAAAAATATTGTGGCCAGAACCCGAGGTCTTGGGGAACGAAACATGCCTTCCTTCTCCCTTAAGGAAAGCTGCCCACCAACTAAAAGTGCTGTTTGCCGCAATAAGGTGCGAACCAGCCGCCATCAAAACTAAGTTTTCAACCGGGTTTTCGATCGTATCGGGTCCTATTACTTTTGAGATGCCAAGGCTCTCTTCGATTCCAAGAGTCAAGTCCGAAGGTGAATCTGTAAATAGCCACACGGGTGCAAAATTAGATTTCTTAACCCGAAGAATCTCTTTGCTAATGGAATCGTAATCTGTGTCACCATACAGGTGAGGTAAACCCATATAATCACCCAATCGTATGTGTACAGCAATTGGACCGCTAACAGAAGCTTGTGTCGACAAATCAAGAAACATCGGCGACGGATTAACAACGTCTCTAATCTGCTTCCTTAAGTTCTCACCCAACATTAATGCCGGTATAGACGATGTGCAGTAAGCATTAATTGTACGGATTGATTTAATCGCAAGAAAGTCTGGGGGTTTGGAATTTTCTCCAGCTAAAACGCCCAGCCGCAAAAAAAGTTTCGGAACTCTATCTGCCAAGACCCTCTGGAGTTGGAGAATCTTGGAAAAAATGTGTGTTTTCCCAGCAGGTTGAGATACCTTGCAGGTTAAGGTTCCCTTAAACCGAAACCTGTCTAGCTGAACAGGGAACCGAGTAACTCCGAGGATAGAGTCCCGCGCACTTGGCAAGAGGTCGTGACGAATCTCAAGATCTTCGTTCTGCTTTTGTGAGAGGTACAGGGCTCCCGCATATTGAAAGAGTTGATTTCCAAGGCCACCTCTTAGGAAAACTCTTACTGTCATAAGTTACCGCCTAGCCTAAATAATTAGTCACCAGACTATAGCGCTTTAGTTCCTACCCCAAAGACCAAATGTTGGTTGACCATCCAATTGGTGGTCCGAGTTTCTTCGTGGCGAGCTAATCAGCAACATAGTGGTTTCTTTTCTAGATTCAAGTTTAAGGCCCATAGGAAAGTGATCAATTCTGACCCGTCGCTACTATAGACAGTCTCTGGTTTTGGGTTTCAACAGCATTCCTGCTTGAGTACTGAGTGTAATTACTAACGTTTTGGGGCTGCGCTAGAGATTATCCTACCGATAAGACACTTACAATTATGGACAACTCCCTCGGGAAGTATCCGAGTGACTTCGAGGTGGGAGCTTCTCATTGATTCTCATTCAAAACCAAAACTATCAATTTCCAGTGACCTGGGCCTGTGCGTTGCCTATGCGCGACCCTATCTCACTGGTACGCTTTCATCTATGCAGAGTAACTCAGTGATTCCCACCCTCTCGGTCCTGATACCGGCAAGAAATCGGCCTCAGGAACTGGGTTCCCTCCTGAAAATGGTTGATGACTGCTGCGAAGATAGAATTGAATTTGTAGTCTCAGATAACTCTGATGTTGAATTGGGCATTACAAGTCAAAATCCGAACTGTAGAATTGTAAGGCCGAAGCAGGTCTTAAACATGACCGACCATTGGAATTTTATCTTGGCAAAGTCGAAAGGAAGATATATTTCTTTTCTCGGAGACGACGATGCTTTCATTCCTAGTGAGCTTAGTTTGCTAGCTAAAAAGCTTGAAGAATTAGAATCAGACATAGTTTGGTATCCACGGGCTACCTACGAATGGCCGCGAGGGGAAAAATCGGGGAACTACTATCAGGAAATTCGCCTCAGGCCCAAACGGGATTCTATTTATAAACAGCAAAGAAATGTTCTTCGATTGAAGTTCAGGGAAATGCCTATTCCCTATCATGCCGCCGTGGTGAACAGACAGATAATCGAAACTTTTGAAAAGAACCATCCAAATGAAAACTTCATTTCATCTCGTGTTCCTGACCAGAATTCTGGGGCCAAAATTTTGTTTCTTTCGAAGACTCAATATGAGTACGGGAGAACTGTTTTTGTCTCAGGCGCGAGTCCCACAAGCAACGGCGGATTGACGAACCGGGACCCTGAACATCCGCGCGCGCGCGAGTTTACGGATCTTGAGCTAAACCCACCCTCAGGCTGGCTGCCAAAAATAAAGATGCCCGCTGGGTTTATCTGGGACTATGAAGCGGTAAATGAATCTCTCCGTCAGTTAGAAATCAGCCATGAGGTCTCGGAACGGCGAGTCTGCTTTCGCTCCATAGTTGACTCTCGGGCCCCAGTGCAGCAGTTCGAGGTGTCAAGAGTTCTTTGGCCAAAGCTATTTCTAACACCTGTACTGGCCTTAGCCGCTGCCTTTTGTAGCCAGGTTTTGGCTAAGGCTGGTGTCACTTCTGCCATTCGCTACTTTTCCATAATTTACCGTGTTGTGACAAAAAGAAGCCTACTAAGGAGTCTAAAGGGAGGCGGAAATATGGACAATACCCGAGCTATGGTGAACTTTTTGGAGGAAACTAAAATCGTCGATTCCCGCAAACCATTTGTTTTAGTCCGTAAATAGCTTTTGACTAGTCAGTAGCCGACGGCCGTTCAATCAAACTCTTTGTAGACTCTCCGCAGCTGTGCTACGTTTTAGATTTTTTTTGGGTGAAGTTGTGTTAAGTGAAAATTCACCCACATCAAGTATCTGCCGGTACCCCGGTGATGGAACCGTTAGGGGCGAATCGTTGTCTGCTCCGCCACCCACTAGCTTTACTTTCCCCTGCTTCCTAGTTCGATATGGTACCTGTTCGACGCCAAAAACCATTAGGAGCAGCAGAAAAAGTAAGCTTGCTTTCTATAGCTGCGTCATTTTCAAAGTCGTCTCTCCCTTTCATGAACTTCTGGGTAGCAGTCCATGGACTCTCCCCTGGGCCCCAAGGTCTATCGGCGTCTCGATCCAAAAACTCTATAACAGTGTCTAGCACTAATAAGTAGCAACCTTCCGATACCAGGTTTGCGTAAAGATCTAATTCTTTAGATACATGTTCCTCTGTGTGATTTGAATCTAGTACGACCATGACTCTTTCGGAAGGACGGATCTGCTTAAGCACCCTGTCTAGAGTTCCCTCGCTTGTCGAATCACCCTCAACTAGGGATATTTCTACCGAATATTTCGATTCAGAAATGGCCCTTTTGGTATGTTCATGGATTGCGATGTCTACCCCGATGACCTTGGGTGGTTTTCCTGATAACTCAAGCATCGAACACCAAAAAAGAAGAGACCCCCCTCTAGCTACACCACACTCAAGAATTACATCTGGCTTAGTCGACCAAACGATCTCCTGGAAGGCTATAAGGTCCTCTGGATATTGAATGATAGGGACTCCCATCCAATCAAACTGGTAAGAGTACTTGTGTTTTACGGATTTTTGCAACCAACTAGCGGAGATCTCCTTGAATTCTGAGTCTTGTGCTCGATTTGAGAGAGATGATGTTCTCATATCACTAAAGTCAGCGTCATACATTTTTGTGTCTCCTGTGGACTACTAGGTGGCTGAGTTACTCGCCTACAACTAATGTTGAATAATGCTCGTTTGCTACTCTATAAGAGTTTTTGTAGACAGGCTTGCAAACCTGCTTGGAGGCTGACTTGGGGCATGAAGTCAAACGCTTCGTAGAATTTACTCGAAATTGGGTTCCTTATACTTGCTAGCGAACCTAGTTCTGAGAATGTTACATCTTTGCCACAGGCTTTGCCGGCCTCGAATATGACTTTCGAAAGCGAAACTAATTCAGAGCCCGCTAGATTGTAAATCTGATTTCCCGGTTCGGAAGGGGACTGAACTGCGCGGACGAGCCCTTCACAGAGATCATCGACGTAGATGAATCGTCGTGCAGTATCTCCATTTCCAATTTCAATGAATTCTCCGTTTCTCACCTTAAGTAAAATCGACTCGGGAGCTGAACCGGGTTCAATCCTTGGCCCGTAGACAATTCCAAATCGCAACAAAACTGAAGGCAAGCGTGAAAGATTTATCACTAGCCCCTCCCCCGTCAACTTTGTCATTGCATAGAGAGAGTTGAGTTGATTTGCCAATAAATCCACTGACTCTAGATGGTCCGTGATTATTTCCGTTTCGGGATAAACCCACTCGCTTGACGCAAAAATGAATTTGGAGGCGCTTTTCGCGTTCGCCATCAGAACCATTCGGGACGTCCCTAGGAGATTTGTATTCAAGGCTAATAGGGGATTACTTTTGCAAGCTGAATCTGTAGAAACGGCAGCTAAATGAATAAATGTCGCATTTTTAGGAATAGGGAGCAACGATTCATCCATAGTCCCGCTGATGTCCGCTTGGATAAACTTGATTCCAAAGATTCCTGGGTCAACTACGTCGACCGCGTATACCTCGTAGCCGAGTTCAATAAGGCGGCCTGCAAGCCGCCTGCCGACAAAACCAGCCGCCCCTGTTAGTACTAATGTGATTGACATTCCGCCCTCTTAGCTGGTAGATAAAATTCTTGCGCCCTCGTTATCAATTTCCGGTGAAAAGGCGGGCCACTTTAGAAGAACTTTGTCCATGTCGGCGGAGAGGTTTTCGTGAAGTGTCAGAACGAAACCTCCAGCCCCTGCACCCAACAACTTAGACCCGCAAGTTTTGAATTGAACAAGATCTTGGAATATTTGACTAATTGCAGGGGTGACAATTAGTGGGCTTAAAGATTTTTTGATTTCCCAGCCTTGATTAATCAGTCCACCGAAATCCATCATGTCTACTTGGTTAGACAATATGCCATCGCGCAATTTGTAAACGAGTCGCCGCAACTCATCCAACGACGTCTCATTATCTTCGGATCTTTTCTGTTGGTCAGCTAATACTAGGTTGGCGCTTCTACCCTGTTGTGTCCAAATTAGGCTGGAGTTTTTAAAGACTTCAAGCATGACTCGATTCCTCGCAGAGATGGGCTGAATTCTGACGGTATCGTCAGACTGGAATTCAAAAACGTTTACGCCTCCGAACGCCGCTGCATATTGGTCTTGTTTGCCAATAGGTGACCCAATCAGCCTGATTTCGACCTCGCAAGCCTCTTCCGCTAATTGAGCTGGCGACACTGTTTCACCCTTAAGTGTGTGCAACGCAAGCAATAGAGCAACCGCAAAGCTACTGGATGAGCCCAGGCCGGAATTTGCGGGCAGATCTGCAGAAGTAGAAATTTGCAAGGGAGTGTCGATGTCCAAAAGTTCTAGGGAAGCGCGTACTATTTCATTTTTAATTTCAGACCTTTTCTGGCAGTGTTCTACCTCAGAATAGGAGACTCTGTATCTCTCTTGAAACAGCGGGTCATGCTTTTTGAGGTGCACATAGACGTATTTGTCAATGGCTGCAACGAGAACAGCGCCGTTACTCTTTCTAAAGTAAGAAGGGAAGTCTGTGCCACCACCCAAAAAACTAATGCGCAATGGAGCTGCAGTTAGAACGCTTCTCGTAGACATTCCTAAATTCTAGCGATTCAATACACTTTCTATGAAAGGCAGGGCCTCGTCCAGCGACTGATATGTACTATCTCCCGTCTCATTGGAAATTCGAACTCCCGCGATGCCAGCAGCAGCAGCAGCTTCTAAGTCTTTTTCCTCATCCCCGACATATACAAGTGCTTCACGATGCAACTGGTAGTCCAGAATTGCCTGATTCAGCATCCCGGGTTTTGGCTTTCGACATTCGCAATTTATATCCCAGTGGTGTGGGCAAACGTAGAGTCCAATAACAGAAATCCCATTCAGAAGCAGCTCGACAATAATTCGCGAATGCAGTTTGTCAATAAACTCTGGGGAAACTGCTCCTGTTGCTATTCCTGGTTGATTCGTGATGATTAGAAAATCAGTTTGGCTCGCGAGTTTTGAAGCTATTGTTGAGACAACACTTTCCTGGGGACTATACTCGTCCATTTTCGTTAGGTACGTCCTCGGTGGCATCTTGTAATTAAGTATGCCGTCCCTATCCAAGAGCACTGTCCTTCTAGAAGTTCTAAGGTTTATTAGTCTCTTCATGGTCGAGGTGGATTCCAGTTTCATTGTAGTTATGAATGACTTGCAATTCTGCGTATTTGACATCTTGCTCAAAGCATGCGGGAGAGATTCGCATTCTTCCAGCGCATCGAAAAACAAAGGGGTGTTCACATGTATATAGCCCAGTTCAACATAGGGCGTTGAGGCACTTCGGGAGGTTTCATATTTGACCAAAGGCTCTATTGAGACATTACCTTCGCCTCGGGATTCAAGCAGAAAAGTAAGTGGGCTATCACTCTCAATCACCTTCTGGATAGTCTTTGAGTCACTTACTAGGTTGTCGCAATACAGTAGAAGAAAGTCATCGCCGATTTCCAATCTAGAAGCAATAAGCCTCTCAGCAGGTGAGTAGTGGACAGGAGTTTCAATACAAGTCACACGAGGATTTGAGTATGGAAATGTGCGAGCAATATACGAATGGATCATGTCTGCTCTATACCCAGTTAGTACAACAATGTCAGAAATGCCTAGGTCATGTAATGCTAAAATCTGTTTGCGCAGCATGGGAACTCCATGAACAGGCGCAAGGGCCTTCGGAATAGACTCAGTTAATGGTCGGAGTCTTTCACCAATGCCACCGGCGAGAATTACACCCTTAATCACCGAACTCCCTCTTTTTGTTCGATAAACCTAGAAACCATTTGGGACAGGTCAAAGCTCGGACTCCAGCCAGTTGAGTCTGAAAGTTTCTTAGTTGAGGCATACATCGCTTCCGATCTGACAGCCACTTTTAGCTCAAGACCGAAGCGTAGCCTGAATTGGTTGATGATCTCTTCAATTGAATGAGGTTCGCCTGAGCCTAGATTAGTAACGCCCCAGACTGAATTGCTTTGGATCGCAAGACTGACCCCGCGGGCAAAATCAGTGATTTCAAGGAAGTCGAAAGAGGTCGAAGGTTTGGATCGGGGGGAAAAGTCAAATCCCTCGACTGTAGCCTGGTAGATGGAGTTAAATAGTGAGTTGGGGTGTTGCTGAGACCCAACAAGATAAAAGGGACGAAACCACCTATACGCCATTCCAGATTCCTCAAGGGTCTCTAGCACTTTGAGTTTGGTTTGGCCAAAGTCGTCAACACCTACCCCCGTCATGCTTTCATCCACGACTCCCGAAAGTGAGCCATACTCTAGGCAACTTCCAAAACCGTTGTACTCCGAAACGCCTTTATCAATCAGAAACCGAATAAGCTCAAGTTTTGAGGTGAGGTTTTTTGCATTCATCAAAGAACCTAGATCCGGTAAACCTTCCCATGAGCAGTCGATCACTCGGTCAAACTCTGAAAAATTGAGTCGGAGTTCCAGATCTCGATAGTCGCCAGCTACGCAGTGAACTTTTCTCACTCCCGGGGGTACTTCGAGCAGCTTTTGACTAGTTGCCACAGTCAGATCAAGGTGTAATGAAAGAAACGGAATTAGGGCTTTCCCGATGAACCCCCCTCCGCCTAGTAGAAGCGATTTCACTGATCCCCCAGCACTTCACTGAGAGGTGGCCAGGCTAGATCTTTGTCAGAGACGACTGATGGCTGGGCTGGCCAATCAATTGATAACATCGGGTCATCGAACTTAACGCCACTATAGGTGCAATCTTCAAACCGGGCAGACATTAGGTACTGAAAAATAGTGTTTGGGGATGTGGAAAGCCAACCTGTCGCAAAACGACTTGGAACATGTATTGCCTCCTCTAAAGGAGAAGCAAGTAGAAATCTGTATTGCTCAAGGAAGGTAGGACCCTCCTCGCGAAGATCCACTACCACCAAGAATGCTGACCCAGAAATAAGTGAAATTCTCTTCTCTTCAGCCGGCCCGGAGGTTTGAAAGTGCAGGCCCCGAAGGGTATAAGGCTGCGGGTTCACGCTTATATTTGCCTGCACAACTGAAAATTCTGATGACGATGGTCCGCTCACGTCAAAGGTGCGCGTAAATGCCCCGCGACTGTCACTATGGCAACTCAGGCGAATCAACTCAGGTTTTGTCATGGCTAAGACTTCAGTCCGCCTAGATGAAATATCGACGTATGGTTGTTGGTAGCGGAAGGACTACCTCTCCAGTCCAACCGCACTCACTTCTCAGATGTTCGATGATCTCTCCCTCAAAATTGAATGCACACACAAAAACTTTATCGACATCGGCGGTTATTCCCACCTCTGGACTCACGATTGGAAGATGTAGGCCTGGGGACTTTTTTCCCTGCTTTAGTGGGTTGTTGTCAATTAAGCAACCCAAAACTGATGCAGACTCACCTATAGAGTTAAGTAGAGTTGAGCTTCGCGCCGACGCGCCGAATGCAACCCAGCGGCTTCCTTTCTCAGACCTAAAAATGTGCCTAAGCTGATCTAGGTTTTCACGAGATTTTTCTGCAAACTTCACCCACGCTTGTTCCTGATAGATTCCGCTTTGTTCCTCCTGTGCCAATGCCTCCGACAGCTCGCGCGACGGGTCTCGGCTCCTTCTGGAAGCGTAAACAACAAAAGAGCCTCCACTAATTGGACTTTTGGTGACATCAAAAATAGTGAAATTGATTTGAGACAGGGCAGCTTGAATACTCTTGATCGAATGATAAAATGTATGTTCGTGGTAAATCGATTCATAATGAAGCTCTCGAAGTATTCCTGACACTTCATGGAATTCAATGACCACGATTGCATCTGGGCTAGCTATTGACTGTATCCCCAACATCACATCATTTAGATCCGGAACATGAGACAGGACATTTCTCGCAACTACGATGTCCGCGGTAGTTCCAGAGGAGGAGAGCTCTTCTCCTAAGGACTTGGTAAAGAATCCCTCAACGAAGCTAACGCCAGCTGATGTTTCAGGTTGGAGGTTGCTTGCGGGGTCAACACCAACCACCCAAGAGGCTCCAGCTTTTGACAACTCATATACAAGAGTCCCGTCGTTGCTACCTATTTCTAAAGCCACAGGGTTGGAAACAGAGGAACGATTTAAGATCTCGTTGGCCAATTGCTTGCAGTGATTACGGGCGGTCTCAGTTGTTCCCGTCACCCACAAGTAGTTCTGAAACATTAGCTTGGGATCTACATTCACCGAAAGTTGCACTGTCGTGCAATTTGAGCACCGAATGAGAATCAAGGGGATCTGAAGCTCTAGTTCAGCACTTTCTTCACTATGTAGAGAGTTCGCTAAAGGTTGAAGTCCCAGGTCTAAAACTTCTGATAAGTCGGGGCTGAGGCAGGTTCTACAGGCGATGATCTCCGTGTACGAGCTAGCTGAATCGGAGAGTCTCGTCAATTAAGCCTCTTTCTTGGAGGTAGGCCACCTGCTGGAGCCGATTAGTATTGCGTCCGTTTATTTCTCCCAATTCTAATTCGAGTTCTTCAATTTTTTTCAGGATTCCCAAACCGCCCTGTCCTAGCCCAAGTTTTGCCGTGAAGTCGAGTTCCTCGTTAGCCTTGAGAAAAGACACTCTATAGCTCCTAGAGTCCCGAATGTTCTCGGTGTTAAATACAACCTCAACATCTCCCAGGCAATCCTGTGCAGCCCTTGCAATCTCCTCCACCGTGTGGTTCCCATCCAATTTGCCAACATTGAACGCTTGACCTGAAATGGCCCGTTTATCCGCCCGAAGGGCTATTGAAATCACCTCACACAGATCTAAAATGTGGACCACAGGTCTCCAAGGTTTTCCATCAGAGTGGACTTCGACAATACCTTTGGAGAGGCCTGATAAGAGTAAGTTGTTGAAGACGATATCCGACCTTAACCGAGGGCTCCAACCGAAAACCGTTGAGGGACGCAAAGCACAAGCTACAAATGTCTCCGAAGTCATGCCGAGAATTACCTGCTCAGCCTCCCATTTACTTTTAGCGTAGGAAGTTTGAGGATTTTTGGTACCGCCTTCAGAAAGCTCCTCTTCGCTTTCTGAGAGGCCATAAATGCTCTGCGTTGATGCATAGATGAACCGTGCCACTCCGGCAGCTCTCGCTAGTTCAGCTGTGCGTATTGCGGCGTCACGATTGATCTCAAATGTCAGGGCTGAATCTAATTCGCCTATCGGATCATTGGAGAGAGCAGCCAGATGTACTACTGCATCGAAACCAATGAAATCTTCTTTGCTGGTGTCTCTGATGTCCTTATTCCTGGTAGGAACATCTATATGCCCTGGATCAAGGTTGCAGTCACGAAAGAAGCCTGAATCCAAGCCAGAAACCGTCATGCCTTGATCGCTCAGATACTGCGCCGCGACTGACCCTACGTACCCAAGGTTTCCGGTCACCAGGACTCTCATACTGATTTCGCTCCGAAAAGTTTGGTCCGGATTTTGGATGCAATTAGGTGGCAAACTGAAAGCTGAATGTCCTCGACTGGACCATAAAGACCCAATTCGGTGGGTATCAACAAATGTGAATCCGACATCTGTAGGAGCGCCCCACCATCAAAACCTAGAATTGCCAATTTGGTTATTGACTCCTTGGTACAGTACTCAAATGCCTTTAGAAGATTTGGTGAGTTACCGGATGCGGATATTGCAAGACAAGCGTCTCCAGGCTTTGCATGCCTCATCAATTGGTGAGAAAAAATGTTTTCAAAGCCTATATCATTTCCAATTGCCGACAGCAATGAGGAGTTTGAGCACAACGAAATTGCCCTAATCGCCTTTTTGTCATCGGAGTTTCTCACAAAGGATAAGTCGACTTCCAAATGATCAGCAGTGCTAGCACTTCCGCCGTTTCCGATAATCCAAATTCTGTTACCTTCGACAATGAGGGAGAGCAGAACATCTACAATCTCCTGAATGGCAAGGCTATCAGCAGGAAATAGCTGGGAAACACGGAGAAAGTATTCGTTCGATTTCATTTTCATCTCCCTGTCTATTCAAAAACATCAGAGTGGATGATAGCCATTTGAATCACATTCACCCCGGACAAATGCTTAGATCTTTTTCACTTTAGCTTACACCAAGGCTCTTTGCGTGGAACAGGCGACACTAGGTAGTTCCTGAAGCAACGCAATCGGAAATTAATCATTAGGCATTCTTGATTCATTGCATCTTAATCGTCTTGTGGTTCACCTTGAGGACTAAGGGAGATCACGAATATGGAGTCCGATGTGGTTCTCCCAGTCCGCCACGGATCCGCGAACTTCGAAGTCAAACCGATCGGGAGACCGAGAAACAAACTTACTTCCTTCTAGGTTGTCAGCCATTACACCTGCAATCCGGTTGCTTAGTCCTGTTTCACGAAAGTGGTCTTCCACAACAACAATTTTGTCTGGTTTCTTGTCGAGGGCTTCATGTAAAATTGGGGGGATTGGCCAAACCTGATTCAAGAGCAGAAACCAATCCTCCGGTGAAACCGCGCCTGAGGAAAAGAGTCTTAACCCAACCCCTCCATAGGAGATCACAAGCCTCCCCGATGATCCGGTGCCCGATAGTAAACCGGCGGCATCCGAGTTAAGAATGGACGTTCCATCCTTTGAAATTCGGAGGTATGAAACACCTTCTACCTCTTGCACCCGCCTAATCAAGCCTCCTGCGTATTCGATAGTTGCTGGGGTAAAAACCGAAGTTCCAGGCAGCCCTGCAATCATCCCCCAGTCATCGATCACGTGGTGGGTTGGACCAAGGGGGGAGTTGTCGTATCCGGCTGAAGTACCGAGGAGCACGGCGCGGAAGTCATGCAACACGAGGTCATTTCTGATTTGTTCGAAGCATCTGTGAATGAGAAAATTGGAAATGGAGTATACCCAAGGAACATAACCTGAGCTTGCCAGACCGGCAGCGACACCTATTGCGTTCTGCTCTGCAATTCCAACATTCAGAAACCTGTCTGGGAATTCAGTTGAAATCTTTTCAACTAAGTTGATTCCCATATCTGCTGTGATAAAGAATATTGCTGAGTCTTTGCGCATCTCCTCAACAAGTTGTTCAATAATTAAGTTTCGCATTGCTTTCTAAACCCCGCCCAAATCATTCAGACCGATTCTGTGGTGCTCGTCATCTAGGGTCCTGTAGTGCCAAATTGGTTGACCCTCGGCAAATGTTGCGCCCTTACCTTTCACTGTGCTACAGATTAGTACAGTTGGGGAAGCAGCTTCTTCAGATTGTTGAATTGCTTCAACTATTTCGGCGTAATTATGTCCATCGACATTCAGGGCATTGATGCCAAACCCGTCAAACCTCCTGTCAAGTGGGCGCATGTCAATCGCCTTAAATGTCTGATCGATACTACTTATCTTGTTATCGTCCACTAAGAGAATCAAATTTCGAAGGTCAAGGTGCTTCCATAGCATAACCGCTTCCCACACAGACCCCTCTTGAATCTCCCCATCCCCCACTACGCAAAACACTTTTGAATTGGAGCCCCGATTCCTGAGACCAATAGCCATCCCAATAGCTACAGAAAGGCCATGCCCTAATGCCCCTGTTGAATGTTCCACGCCTGGAACCTTATGACTGACGTGTCCCGTAAGAAGCGATCCACTTTGATGGTAGGAGTCGACGAGCTGGCTAGAAAGCAAGTTAAACTCTTCAAGTACACAGTAAAGCGCAGCGGCCCCGTGCCCCTTACTCAAGATTACTCGATCTCGAACCTTGGACTTAGACTTAACCGCCCCTGTATCAATGGAACTATAAATTGAAACCAAGATGTCCACAACAGAAAGGCTGGTTCCAAGGTGGCTGGCTTTGGACTTCCACAGAGCAGATAGTACTCTACGCCTAACACGTCTCGCGGCCTCCTCAAGGATGGTGTAGTCACCCTCGGGGGTACTAGAATTTTTCATTCTTTTCTTTTCGTTAGGATCAATGCTTTCAATAATTCAAGCTTTCTAGCATAAGACATTGTATTTTTAGTTTTCAATCTCTAATCATAGTTGGAATCGCAAATAGAGAGCGTGAGCTCTCCAAAGTTCCTTATCCGATTGCATGTGGAGGAAATTCGGAACCGTGAATCGCTTAACGTTTCGGCTGCCAGGCAAATTAGCTTGGGATACTCGACACACAGACCTCCTGATCCATAGTCAGATACTGTATCCGTTGAGGGCTCAACGCGATTTGCCTTGCGATTCAGAGACATAATGTCAAATAGTTGAAACTAAGTTTTCAACAACTTTTCCATCCAGTTGGCGGTCTGTTTAATTCCGGATTCTAGAGCCACCTCTGGTTCCCACCCCAGGATATTCTTTGCCCTGCTAATGTCTGGGTTTCTTTGCTTGGGATCATCTTCGGGTAAAGGTAGAAAGTCAATCTCCCCAGAACCACCGACAATTTTTGTCACCATGGCTGCGAGTTCCAACAGAGTATTCTCGCGGGGATTTCCCAAGTTAATTGGCCCTGTTTGTGTTGAATTACCCATGGCGATGATTCCCCTAACTAGGTCATCGATATAGCAAAAGCTTCGAGTTTGAGTTCCATCCCCAAAAATAGTGAACGGCTCGGATCTGAGGGCCTGTCGAATAAACGTAGACACAACACGACCGTCGTAAGGGTCCATGTTGGGCCCGTAGGTATTAAAGATTCGAACGATGCCTGAGTTTACGCTCTTATCGCGCTGAAAGTGTGCAACGAGTGTTTCTCCAAATCTTTTTGCTTCGTCATAGACACTTCTTGGCCCAACTGGATTTACATTACCCCAGTAGTCCTCGGTCTGAGGGCTAACCATTGGATCTCCGTAAACCTCGCTTGTTGAGGCAAATACCAGTCTTGCGCCAGTTTCAATGGTGAACTTCAACATCGAAAGAGTTCCGCCAGTATTGACTTCCATAGTGTTCATGGCATCGGCCATATACTTTTCCGGCGAAGCTGGACTTGCAAAGTGGTAAGCAACGTCTATGTTCCTGGGGGATCTCCCGATGGATTTGCTGACATCACCCTCAATTACCTCAAGGTTGGTTAGGCCTTCTAGGTTTCTTCTGATTCCGGTAGAAAAGTTATCGATTCCAATAACCTCGTCGCCTCTTTCTAAGTGTGCGGCTGCGAGGTTTGATCCAATAAATCCACCCACGCCAGAAATCAATACTTTCACTAGAAGGCTTCCCCTAAGACTTTGAATAATCTAAAGTATGGTCTCCAAGACTCAGGAAGAATTCGTCGAGCGTCGTAAACCAGCGAATCTTTCATCCCAGCAACAACTAGTTCTGGGGGAACTTTAGAAAACTCTGGCCATTCGGTGAGAATAGCTAGTGCATCTGCGCCTTCAGTGGCTTCCAGAGCTGAAGATGCCATAGAGAAGCCGGCTTTTTCAGGCGCCTGTGCAAGTGGATCATAAGCTTTTACGCTCGCCCCGCGCTCCAGAAGTTGGTCAATAATTATGAGCGACGGGCTGTCCCGCACATCATCAGTGTTCGCTTTGAAGGCAATTCCCCAAACACCAATAGTTTTGCCTGCCAAATCTCCACCAACCAGGCCTTGGATAACATCTACCGAACGTAGGAGCGCGCTCTGGTTGGATGCAATTGCAGCCTCAACTAGGGTCAGGCGTGAATCGTAACTCTTCGCAATTGACACAAGAGCTTTCGTGTCTTTCGGAAAACACGATCCTCCCCATCCAGGCCCGGGCTTGAGAAAAGAAGTTCCAATTCTTTTGTCTAGTCCCATCCCGAGAAGTACTTGATCGACATGAGCTTGGGTTGCCTCGGCTAAATTGGCTAGATCGTTGGTGAATGACAGTCGCATGGCTAGGTAAGCATTTGCCGCGTACTTGATTAACTCAGAAGACTCCAAGCTGGTTTGCAGTTTTGGTGAGTCGATTGCGTCGTAGAGACTCATAACCCGCTTCGAAACTTCGGGGGAGTTGGAGCCAACAACTATTCGGTCTGGGTTCATGAAGTCATGAATTGCAGTGCCTTCACGGAGAAATTCTGGATTGGAGGCGACAAAAATATCCGATTGACTGAGAAACTCTACTATTTTCTGACAAGTACCAACAGGCACGGTCGATTTGATAATCATGATTGCGCTGCCTGGAAGTAGTGGCGCTATTTCTTGCACTGCGGAGTTAAGGATTGTTAAGTCGGCTGCGCCAGATTCGTCTTGAGGAGTTCCGACACACACAAACACGAACTCCGGCTTAAATGACTGTAGCGTCTCTAACTGTTTGGTGAAACTCAAATTATTGGATTTGAGCAGTTGACCTATAGCTTCCTTTAGTCCTTCCTCGTGAATTGGAGGCTTTGCCTCTAAAAGTAGTTTCACCTTGCGTGCATCGAGGTCATACCCGAGTAGTTCGTGGCCTAGTTGGGCCAACCCAATTGAAGTCGCTAGCCCGACGTAACCTAAACCAATTACTCCGATGCGTTTCATTGGATCTGGTCCTGGTGGGTCCTTTTGCTTTCGGCATCTTGGTTATTGATGTCCCATTCGTTTGTGGACCTGATTCCTGTTTCAAGGACACTAGTGAGTTTCCAACCAAGGCAAGTGATACCCGCTACTAGAGCCTCCTTCAAAGGGGGCCTCCTTTTCTCTATTCCGATATTACCTTCGTAGAAGGTCGAGACGTGGTTCTCATGGCTAGGAAGAGTTTTGGGCGGTCCTTAAGGTTCGATTTAGTAAGTCACTAGAGGAAAAGCCAAATTTTTTGATGTCATCTAGCCGGTTCTCGGGTTTGTATGCATTAGAAAGCAACCAACACCCAAACAATTCTAAATTCCACGAAAGACCTTCTGCGAAATGCAAATAGCGATCTTCCCTACCACCTTCAGGACTACACTCTAAATGTCAAAAAATGTTTCTAACGAGGAGCGCCGGATTACAGCACAAATGCACAGTAAGAACAAAACTCCGAGACTTTCAATTGTCATCCCTGCGTACAAGGCTTCAAAAACCATTGGTATCTGTTTACTGTCGGTAATGTTTACTCGCCCAAGGGCGTCGGAAGTTTTGGTGCTACTCGACGGTCCAGGAACGCATTCGAAAGTGCTCGATCTACTAGAGAAGTTTGGCGCGATTAAGGTTTTCAGGCGGCAGTTGAATCTGGGCATTAGTTCTTCTATGAACTTTCTCGTTGAGACCGCAAAAGCTCCGGTAGTCGCAAGGATGGATGCGGATGACATATGTCTTCCAGGTAGATTCAAAAAAGGCTTGCGTTTGATCGAAATGGGGAATTCAGACTTTGTGTTTGGTCATGCAATCCTTTTCGGACCCAGAGTGCGGCCTTTCTTCTTGGTCCCGCAATTTCCGGTCGCTTTAAATCAGAAAACGTCGTTACTCGCTGCGGCGCTTAGAAACCCTTTTGTCAACTCCACCGTTGTCTTTAGGAAATCGGCATTTATGGCAGTGGGTGGGTGTTCCGATAGCATAGCCGAGGATTTTGAGCTTTTCTTACGGGCACAGGTTAATGGATTTAGATTTAGGGTTCTCCGGCGATTTCAGATTATGTATAGAGTTCATGACAACCTCCATACAACTCAAGAAAATTTCCAATTGAAAGTCGCGAATGACGCTCTTCTGAATAAAGCGATTCGTGAACATCGGAGTTTTGTCGCTTCAAAGTTCAACCTGGCCTCTGACGACAGCAGCTTGATAATGCTCCTCGGACGCTGCCTCACCGAGAGAAGCTTCGGGTACAGGTTCCGCACATTGTACTTGAATAGATTTATGAATTTCGTCTTGCGCTTAACTAAAGTGGGATGACTTTTTTGTCTTTCATTAAATGCATCTCGGAACTCTGCTCGAACTAAACTTTCTAATTAACTGCGCCTTTGTGTTTAATCAGTGGGTTAATTGCTGACTGCATTGATGATCTGTCGGTTTTTTGTGAGGCCATTAGTGGCATTGACGAAGGTGGCTTTAGAGATACCGCGGGGACAGACTAGGCAATTATCTAAACTTGGCAAGGAGATGTTTACAGGCAGTGTTCCTTTTTTGCATTTATTTGAGATTTATTGGACTGGTTTTTGCCATTAATTCGCCATAAAAACCTGATCTGTGTGCGCTTGGAGGGACTCGAACCCCCAACCTTCTGATCCGTAGTCAGATGCTCTATCCGTTGAGCTACAAACGCTGGGAAGCCTGAATCTTCAGGCAACTCGATTACTTTATCGTAGTCAAGGGACGGTTGCGAGGCCTCAAACTAAGATATGAGAATGACTAGCTCAACCTCAGTCCTTCAGGCACTCGAAGATGAATCCATAGAGATTTTCAGAGAAACTGCGGCGGCATTCCGTAAGCCAGTAATGCTTTACTCCATTGGCAAGGATTCTTCGGTGCTTCTCCACTTAGCCCGAAAGGCATTTCACCCCGCTTCTATTCCTTTCCAGCTTCTGCATATAGATACCACTTGGAAATTCAAAGAGATGATCTCCTTCCGTGATCAAACAGCTAGGGAAGTTGGCTTTGAATTGCTGGTTCATACCAACCAAGATGGCGTCAGGGATGGCATTACCCCATTCAACCTAGGAGCCTCTGAATACACCCGAATAATGAAAACTGTGGCTCTTCGGCAGGCCTTGGACATGCACGGATTTGATGCTGCCATAGGTGGCTCTCGACGAGACGAAGAGAGATCGCGTGCCAAAGAACGCATATTCTCAGTTCGGGAACCTGGTCACCGCTGGGACCCAAGGTCCCAGCGCCCAGAATTATGGCGAACATACAACCCTAAGCTTGCGCCTGATCAGACCATGAGGGTTTTCCCACTGTCTGACTGGACCGAGTTAGACATTTGGAATTACATTTTGCAAGAAAATATCAAAGTGAGCCCTCTTTACTTCGCAAAAGAAAGGCCTGTCGTCTGGCGAGGAGATCAACTCATAATGGTTGATGATGATCGCTATCCACTAAGAGACGGCGAGACCGCTGAAATGCGAAGGATTCGATTCAGGACCCTTGGTTGCTACCCATTGACGGCCGGCGTTGAATCAAGTGCGACAACCATGGAGGACGTTGTTAAGGAAGTGACGGAACTGAAGCTTTCTGAAAGAGCTACGCGCTTGATTGACGGAGAAAAAGAAGACTCTATGGAGAAGAAGAAGACCGAAGGGTATTTCTAATGGAAAAACCCATAGTCCGACTTTTGACATGTGGTTCGGTAGATGATGGTAAGTCGACTCTAATTGGGCGCCTACTTGTTGAAACCAACAGTGTGCCTGACGATACCGTTGCTTCAGCCAAGTCTGTTCGCAGATCTGGTTCCACAATCAAAGCTGGTGAAATTGACTTCTCCCTGCTCACTGACGGTCTAGAAGCTGAGCGCGAGCAAGGTATCACAATCGACGTTGCCTACCGTTCGATGAACCTCCTGAATGGCAGGCGCTTGATTATTGCTGATGCCCCGGGCCATGAGCAATACACCAGAAACATGGCCGTTGCGGCATCTAGAGCTGACATCGCACTTGTCCTTGTTGATGCAACCCGTGGAATCAGAACTCAGACTCTTCGGCACCTAACAATCTGCTCACTCATGGGGGTGACCAAGATTGCTGTTGTTGTCAACAAGCTTGATGGGGCTGGGTACAGCCAGCAGGTGTTTGAGGAAATTCAAAAAAGTCTCGAAGGCACAATCTTACGGCTTGAGATTTCACACATCCAATTCATCCCACTGAGTGCTCTTGCTGGTGACAACGTGGTCTATGGTTCTGGAAACATGCCTTGGTACCAAGGTCCGACGTTGCTCGAATTCATCCAAGAGTGGCAAATTCAAGAAATCGGCGAGAACCTTCCACGCCTTGGTGTACAGATGATTTCACGTGCCGAGAACTTCCGTGGAATCGCAGGAACAGTGGTTGGTGGAAACTTCTCCCTTGGCGATGATGTAAAAGTGCTGCCGTCTGGCAGGGCTGCAAGGATAGCCAGGCTTTCATCTTTCGATGGCGAACTGAAGAAAGTAGAGGATGGTAAAGCCATCACGATGGTTTTGGAGCCAGATGTTGATGCAACCAGAGGTGATGTTATCGAACTAAGCTCTGTTGCCACTACGCCAGCTGACCGCTTCGCCGCGAACGTTGTTTGGCTTGGTGAGCAAGACTTAATTCACTCGAAGAGTTACTTACTTATCTCCGGCTCTACCCAGGTACCTGCAATTGTCACGAGCATTAGGCATGTTGTTAACATCAACAACGGGGACCAGGACGCGGCTCGAATCATCAAGATGAATGAGATTGGTGTAGTCGAGATTGCCACGGACGCTCCAATAACCCTTACCCCTTACAAATCCAACCGCTTCAAGGGAAACTTTATTTTAGTTGACCGAGCTAGCATGAATACCGTTGGCGCGGGAATGACCATTCACTCCCTAAGGCGCAGCGCAAACATCTCAGAACACCATTATGAGATCGATCGCGCGGCAAGGTCTAACCAGAAGAACCAAAAAGCAAGGGTGATTTGGCTAACTGGGCTTTCGGGTTCTGGCAAGTCAACTATCGCAAACGCCCTTGAGAAAAGGCTGTTCTCCTTGGGGATGCACTCATTTGTCCTAGATGGGGACAACGTTCGCCTTGGTTTGAACAAAGACCTTGGGTTCACCAGAGAAGATAGAGCCGAGAACGTGAGAAGAGTTGCCGAAGTGGCTCACACTCTCTACGAAGCTGGATTGATCACAATCGTTGCCCTAGTAAGTCCATTTGCCAGCGACCGGGAACAGGCTAGCGCATTGTTTCCCGAAGGCGACTTTGCCGAAGTTTGGGTTAAGACACCTGCCGATGTTTGTGCGAAACGGGACCCTAAAGGTCTTTACAAAAAAGCTGCAGCCGGTGAGCTCCCTAATCTGACCGGAGTTGGACAAGAATATGAGCCTCCAAAAGAAGCGAGCTTAGTTATTGATGGAACCCTCGATCTTCAAGAGATCCTCGAGGTCCTTATCCAACATCTCTTTGATTAGGCAGAACCCAAAGCCCCCCGCTTCTCTCAAGATGTACTCGGGAATTTGACGTCAAGATTATTGATTTGCGATTGGGCAAGATTGGCTTCGGGAGTAAGCTTCCAAATGAGACAGTGGCGTCGAAGCCACGCTGAAGATCCCTCATGGCCCCGTCCAATATAAGTCAAAAATGCTTTTCCTGAATCCGGAATCCCGTACTTTTGTTCAACACCCTGTGCTCGATTGGTTTGACCATTTGGTGTTGCTCCCAGAGGGGGTTTGGAATCGAAATTTTAGTTCTTAGTCCGCACCAGACTCTTGCATAAACTTGTCTGCTAAAAACGCGTTCTTCGTATTTCGTGTCCGAAGTGTTTCGCCTCTCATGGATTCGATAGGGGACTTCATAGGACATTCTCCAAGTAAATGCCTAATCCGGCTGTGGGTAGCCTCAGAATTTCACTTTGAAAAAGACGTCATCGCGTCGACATTCGAGTGTCGATTCCCTAGCTTTTCTTTTCGTCAACCTTCATGAGCTGAACTAACCGCTCAATGGACTGATTTCTCTTGAGTAAATCCTGAAAAGTACCTGAGTCAGAGACAGTACCATCTTCAATAAGGAATACCCGGTCTGCGTGCTGAATCGTGTTGAGTCTATGGGCAATCAGTACAACCGTGACTTCTCCTCTCACCTGGTCTAGCACTTTGGAAATCTCTGCCTCTGATTCAGCATCCAATGCCGAGGTGGCTTCGTCCATGACTAGGAGAGAAGGCCTGCTGTATAGAGCCCTGGCTAGACCGAGCCTTTGAATTTGACCTCCCGATAAGCCATCCTGGTAGTTGCCAAGATTGGCATTTATTCCCCCTTCGAGGGACCTCACAACGGCACCAAGATGTGCCTTTTCAATTGCTTCCAACACTCGATTCGCATCAATCTCTTCTGGTTCCATTCCCAAAGCAACATTTTCAGCAATGGACCCGGAAACTAGGCCTGGTTTTTGTGGGACGTAGCTCACCGAGTAGTTCGTGACTCGCTCATGATTGTTGGTTTTTGCCGGACTGAGAGTAACCACACCCTGGGTGGGGGAAATGATTCCGCAGATTATGTCCGCAATCGTAGATTTCCCTGCTCCAGAGGATCCAATGAGTGCGGCCTGTTGGCCCGGTTCAATCTCTAGTGACAGATGGTCAAGGGCTGGGGTAGCCGAACCTGGATAAGAATAGGACACATCCTTTAGCTCCACTCTGATGGCGGGAACTACCTCTGGGCCAGCTGGTGCTTGATTCAGAAGAGATTCGAGGCCTTCTCTCTGTTCGCTTGTATGGGCGTTATCCCCAAGAACTCCGTGCGCCAACTGAGCTGTGGGAATAATGGCCTTGATTGAAAGCAGTGCGCCTTGGAGTGGAAGCATGGCCGCAGTCATCCTAAATCCTCCTGATAGGAAAACTCCAACAGTGCCAGCTGCAGAAACTATATCTCCACTGAATGACTGAGCGAGTATGAAACCTGAAATTCCAACTAAGAGCGCGGATTCAACTACGTAGCGAGGCATACCATTCAAATAATGTTGGTTTGCTGCGCTGTCCGCAGCTGAAAGTCTGGCTTTGTAAATTCTTTCTACGTATTTCTCTCGGAGTCTCAGCACTGAGAGTTCCCGGAATACGGAAATCAAGTCGCTTACTGCAACGTTGGCCCTGATGGTTCCTTCTGCGGATTTAGCCCCGAACCGTTGCATTAGCGTCCCGACAAAATAGTGGATGAGTGAACCAATCAATCCAAAATAGATGAATGCGGCAACAGTTGCCCAAAGGTCTATGACAAGAAAGCCCAGAAAAATAAGGAGGAGCAGCGTTCCTTCCGCGATTACTGTTGAAGTCGCATTTAGAAGCCCATTGAATGCTGCAGGCGAGCCAAATTGTATGGCGTAAGACATTTCTTGCGGCGCCTTGTTCCTTACTTGTTCCAATTCATATCCAAAAACCCTAGTTGCAATCTCTTTGGCGGCCTTTGCTTCAATCGTGGCTATAAAGAAAGCAGTGGTCTTGGTGATTCTTATGGATAGGAGTGCCTTCGTGAGAAATGTCATCAAAATGGCTAACCCAACCCATGGAAGGGTTTGAGCTGTGACAGCTGGTATTTCAAATCCGCCGAATGTCACGACTCGGTCGGGGCTACTGCCTTCAGTTAGAAAAACAGCTGTTGAAGTAACAACAAATCCAATTGCCAAAACACCCATAACATCTAGGATCGCCAGCAAAGACCTCAGGATAGTTAGAAACAACCACTTCGCCCGCTCCATTGGCTCCATGAACGCCAGGCTTGAATTGACTGCTTTCAACATCCCATAAGTCTAAAGCTCAGTGGGTTTTCTGGCGGAGACGAGAGGATTTGAACCTCCGAGGGGCTTTTAAAACCCCTACCTCATTAGCAGTGAGGCGCACTCGACCGGGCTATGCGACGTCTCCGAGAACTCTTGAAGTTTAGCTGAAATCCGCAACCATAAGGAAAAGAGTGTCCTCACTTCCTAATCAGAGCAAAGTTCAGTAGCAGCATTGGTTCCTCGGGCCCATTCAGGCAAAACTTCTTCATCGGGAGCATCAGTAGGCCTCGAATCTGCCGTATCTTCTTCAGCTTCCTTGACGCTAGCTCCGTAGCCGGTATTAGCCTTTTTGATAACCACGGGCTCGTCATTTGCTATGCGGTCAAAGATCAGCTGTGCTTGGTCATAGATTGGTTCAACTCTTCCAGCTTCGCTGCCGGACAGCCCACCACGCGAGGGAACTTGAAGAAAAGTCATCTTATCCAAGTTAACGTTTCTAAGTGCTCCAGCTAAAGCAACCATAGTTCCAAGATCAGTCATGCTATCCGAGAGTTTCATGTTTCTAGCTGCTGCGTTAGCCAAGCTATACATGTAGATCGGGTTAGTAAGAACACCTTCGTTCTTAACTTTTCTAAGGAGAGAGGTTAGGAAAACCTGCTGGTTAGAAATTCGAGCTAAATCAGAACCGTCGCCAACGCCGTGTCTCGTTCTGAGAAAAGCAAGGGCTTCTTTACCCTGAAGGGTATGAAGACCAGGATCCAGCTGAAGCTTTGAGTACTTATCGTCAATCGACCTTGCAACACAAACTTCAACTCCGCCTATGGCGTTAGACATTTCTATAACCCCACGGAAGTCAATCATCGCGAGGTACGGAATCTTTACGCCAGTTAGATTCTGGATTGTTAGCAGTGTGCAGACAGGGCCACCGTACGCAATTGAAGAGTTGATTTGCTGTCTGCTCATTGCCAAAAATGTTCCACCTTCGGGATCTGGGCAAGCTGGAATTGGCACGAGCAAGTCCCTAGGGAAAGAAAGAGCGACCGCGTTTTTGCGGTCTGCCGAGATGTGCAAGAGCATAATCACATCGGCTAGCTCCGAAGTGTCATCGCCGTAGCCTTTGCCTTGCCCTTTTCGAGTATCTGAACCAACTAGAAGAATGTTTACTGGACCATTCAAGTCTTCAACGCTTGGCTGTGCAAAAGCGTTTCCTTCAGCGTCAACCAAGGTGATGTTGTTTTCTTTCAAGGTGTTTGACAACTGGAAGACCGAGATTCCTGTGACGGCAAGCAGTGCCCCCATCCCTACGGCTAAGCCCTTGAATCCCCAACGAACATATTTCCTCCAAGGCGCAGTTGCTTTTTGGTTGCCGTGACGAGGGATGTCTTTTCTAGGCCCAGTCGGAGGCCGAACGACTCTTCGCGTTGCGAAGTTAGGTAGTTGATCTGACAATTGCCGCTTTTCTCCCTTAGAGGAACCTGCGTACCAGTCTATTCAGGGGCAGGATTAAGCTTCTGCAAGCTCAGGGTATTAACAGATAGAAAATGGCGGAGGCCGTGGGATTCGAACCCACGAAACATTTCTGTTCACTGGTTTTCAAGACCAGCTCCATCGGCCGCTCGGACAGACCTCCGTAAAGAACTTTACAGGAAACTGGTAGCACTAGCGCTGCCTGGAAAACAAAATGCCCTCAAAGCCCGCCAGTACTCTGGCTACCCCATCATCAGCGACCGATGATGTCACATCGGTCGCCTCTAACTGGACTTCCTCTGGAGCTTGCCCCATTGCAAACGCCAAACCGCCGTTGGCTTTGGCCCACTGGAACATCTCTATATCGTTTCTCCCATCGCCCATAACAAGCACTTGCTCGCTGGCAATGCCTAGACGTTGCCTTTGGACTTCGAGGGCGCTAGCTTTCGAGACTCCCTTTGGGGAGATGTCTAGCCAAGCTGTGTATCCAATTGCGTAGCTAACTGAGGCCAACCCAATCTTTGAAACGAGCCCTAAAAATTCATCAACGTCATGCTGAGGCGAAAGAACCACAACTCGGCTCACCTCGCTATGCATCAGCTCCTCCAGAGGTGTCTCAAAATTCTGATCTCCTAGGGCATAGGAAGGAAAAGGGCGATGGAAGCGGTAGCTTCCATCTACGTCTTCTACAGCAAAGTGCGCTTCTGGTAAGTGTTCAATCAGCTGTGTAAGAATTTGGGCTGGATCAAAAGTGACAATGTCACTCATTTTGAAACCCTTGGGATGGTCCTGGTCTAACTCGACAGTTACGGCCCCGTTAGATGAAACAACAAATCCCTGATTTATACCTAGGTCCATGACTACTGGCACGGCGTTAGCTGCTGCACGACCAGTTGCGATGATTACTTCGTGACCTAAGTTTTTTACCCGCTGCACCTCTTTCACTACTTCAGGGGAAAGATAGCCGTCATCGTGAACCAGGGTGCCATCAATGTCTAGGCCAATTAACCACCGCTCGGTCAAGTTCACTAGCCTACTTTTCCTATCCTTTTGGTGGACCAATATTTTCAGGACGTCATCCCAAACTTCCTTAAATCCTAGCCTCTTGCGTTTGCTGCTTATTTGGGCGAAAAGTTCAATCTTATGCAAATAGATGGACCGAAGTCTGTGCCTCCAGGTTAGGCCCGTGGTCTACTTACAAATCTTCTCGTCCACGACCCAGCGACCGAAAGGAATTGCGCTAGTCCATCCTGGAGATACGGCATTAAGAATGTGAATGGAATTTTTCCCTTTTTCAACGACAAAATCATCAATTAGCTTGCCCTTTTTATCCACTAGCTGAGCTCTAATACCTCCAGGCAAAGGTTTCCAATTGCGCAAATCCTCAACTTTGGGAAGAAGCATTCTTGCCTCGGCAACCATTGTTTTCAAGAAGAATTTTGGTGCCTCTGACTTGATCATTTGAGTTAAACTATGCGACTTACCTACAGCAATGCGCGCATAGGCTCTGGTCGATTCAATTGCGTCCTTGACTGAGAACCCTATGTTCCAGGAATATTGCTCTTTGCCTAAAACGGGAATCGCGCTGGGCCCAATCTTTGTATATCCGTACGGGGTTGGAGTTAAGTGAACGCCGAGGAATGGATTGATTGGATGGGGAGTCGGATAGAGCGGCATAGCCAGAGGTAGTTTTTCAGATTCGACTCCCCAATAAACTCCCAAAAATGGGGTCACTAGGTAATCCAGCCCAATTCCAAAAGGCTTCGCAACTTCAACTGCCCCGGCTCCAGCAGCATTGACCAAATAGTCAAACTCCCTGTTGTTGATTTTGATTTTCGCAGTTTCTGTTTGGTCTTCTAGTACGACTTTCTGTGACTGTCTAATGGCACCACCAAGGAGAATAAACCTTTCTAGCAAAGTCGAAAACACATCTTTGGGGTTTGCAACGGCCGTAGATTGAACGTGAATGAAAGATTTGTGGGTAATTGCTCCCGGGGAAAAAGAGGCCAACTCTTTCTTTTCGAGTCTTCTTAATGGAACACCGTTGGCTAGCCCTCTCTCAGCTAAAGCATCTAGCTGTCTCTCGGAGTTTTCGTTCTGGGAAAGGATTAGCTTCCCAGTTTCTTGAAGTTGGAGCCCATTGTCTCGGCAGAGTCTTTTGATTTCTTCGTTACCAAGCACTGAAAATTTGGCCCTTAAGGAGTCAGAGGAGTAATAGATTCCTGAGTGGATCACTCCACTGTTCCGTGTGCTGGCATGAGAACCCAGATGTGATTCCTTTTCGAAGATAGTGACTGTGCCGAGCTTTCTCTCCAAAATGGCAATTGCTATCGATACTCCGACTATGCCTCCGCCGACAATTGCAAATCTCATTTGGACGCTTGCCGAAGACTGATAATAAGGAAAATCAAGCGTGGGTAGCGTGTCATCTACTTAGGCCTGATATCTTTATGGCCGCCAAGGTAGGGGCGAAGCGCCACTGGGATCTTGACCGAACCATCAGCCTGCTGATGGTTTTCCAAAATCGCTACCAGCCATCTGGTTGTTGCCAGGGTTCCATTCAAAGTGGCAGCAGTTGCGGTCTTGCCGTCGGCAGTTCGGTACCTCACGTTTAGTCTTCTGGCTTGGTAAGTAGTGCAGTTCGAGGTGGACGTAAGTTCTCTGTAGTTGCCTTGAGTTGGAACCCAAGCTTCGGCGTCGTATTTTCTAGCAGCAGAAGAACCTAGATCTCCAGCAGCTGTGTCAATGACCCGATACGGCAGTTCGCAGGCCTGAAGCATTTCTTCCTGGAAAGAAAGGAGTTTCTGGTGTTCGGCTTCGGCTTGCTCAGGTGCGATGTAGCTAAACATCTCTAGTTTGTTGAACTGGTGGACTCGGAGAATGCCTCTCGTATCCTTGCCGTGGCTTCCCGCTTCTCGTCTGTAGCAAGTTGACCAACCTGCGTAGCGAAGAGGGCCGTCCTCTAAATCAATAATCTCGTCTCGGTGGTAACCAGCAAGGGCAACCTCACTGGTTCCAGTTAGATAAAGCTCATCTGCAGGCAAGTAGTAGATCTCATCGGCATGCTCGCCAAGGAATCCTGTACCGGCCATAACCTCTGGTCGAACCAGCGTGGGGGTGATCAATGCTGTGAAGCCGGCCTTGGTGGCCTTATCTAGAGCTAGATTCATGAGGGCTAGCTCAAGGCGTGCTCCCATGCCTTTAAGGAAGTAAAAACGAGAACCTGAAATCTTAGCTCCCCGCTCAATGTCAATTACGTCTAGGGATTCACCAAGGGCAACGTGATCTTTGGGTTCAAACGAAAAGTTTGGTTTGGTACCGACTTCCTTGACTACGACAAAATCGGATTCTCCCCCGGCGGGGACGCCATCAAGAACTACGTTCTCTATCTTCCAGATGATCACATCGAGCTCTTCGGATGCATTGTTGGCTGCCTCATTAGCGGCTTTCACCTTGCCAGCTAGCTCTTGAGCCGCAGCAACTAACTCCGCTTTTTCTTCCTTGGGCGCATTAGAAACAAGTATGGAGTGAGCATTTTGCTCTGCTCTTAGGGTTTCAAATTCTGCGAGCGCCTTGCGCCACCTTGCATCAGCTTCTGCTGCTTGGTCGACCAGTTTCTCATCTCGCCCTCTGGCGCGCTGGGAAGCCTTGATGGCTTCTGGGTTTTCTCTGAGGAGGTTGAGGTTTATCATTTTTCAAGGATAAAGCATGCTAGTCATGTCGAGTTTCGGTGAGGTACGAGGCTCAACCCCAAATAACCAAACAGTTGCCTGGGTGGGTAAGGGGCTCTTCGTTCACAATCTGGCCCTTTACAATCCTCCTGAGTTCCTCAGCTGTCATTCCCCCTAGGGACAGCTCGGCCAGGCGATTCCAAGAGACATAACCGCTTGAGCTTGTGCAAATATATTTGTCGACATAGAAGGCCTGGTGCTCTGGCGCTAACTCTGAGAAAGCGTAGTTTGATAAGAACAAATGGCCAGTCGAACTGGGCAGCGGTTCCTCGAATCCAAGGAAGTTGTACCCTGACTCGAAGCCTGACGCCGTAGCATACTTTCGAGCGAGAATAGAAACTTGCTTAAGGTCTACTCCAACATATTCTCCGTTGTGCCCAAGTTCTTTTAGGGCGCACAATTGGCCACCGTATCCAACTCCGACTTCAATAATTTTGCGCGATTTCCAGTCTGGGAAGAACATGTCTAGGTCGCTGCCAACTTTTAAGTACCTAAGGGCGGACGGGGAAATTTCCCCCAAACCCTCAAAAGAGAACGTTTCAGGATCTCCAATTCTTGACTGCTGGAAAATAAAATCCCTAGGAATCTCAAAAGCCCTCTCTCTAAGGACCCGAAGATAGTCACTGCCGAATCTGTATCCCGTGTGCTCCAAGATTTCTTTGTAGGACTTCTCGGACTTAAATCTAGAAAAGGCCTCTTCTGAATTGAGTGCAAGGTTGCAGGCAGTTAAGTAAGCCGCCGAATCGGAAATACTGCTCGGATTATCTACCAAGATTGCTGATAAGGGTGCAGACCACTCCCTTTTTCTGTTCGAATGATAATGCATCAGTTGTTTCGGGCCATAAGTTAAGTGCACAACATAACTCGGCAACCATTCAAGTCGAGCGGCGGTTAATAAATATATGGCGGTGTTCTTCAAAAGGTCAAGTAACTTCAATTTATTCGCTCTCAGCTCCTTCTTGCTGGTAGATCAGGCAAAGTCTTCTTCTCGACTTCAAATTTCAGGATTCAATTTGACGCCCTGGGGTCTTGATTTTCTAAGTGCTTCTACCCACCTATTAGCATCTGCATACTGGCCGTTTGAGTTGTTTCCTTCAGGCTTGGTTTGCTGCTTATCTGCTCGTGGGTAAGAACCAAGAAAGCTCACCTTTGGGCTGAATCTGTGAAGACCTGCAAGAGCCTCGCCCATGGATTCATCTAACACGTGACCTTCGGCATCAATGTTGAATCGGTACCGGCCAAGCCGGTCACCAATTGGTCTTGACTCAATTCTCGTTAGATTCACGCCTCTGGTTGAGAACTGCTCGAGCATGGCAAGCAGTGCTCCTGGCTGATCGGATGGAAGCTCAACAATCACAGAGGTTTTGTCGGCTCCAGTTGGTTTAGGTAAATCTCCTGCCAAACCAATCTGGATGAATCTTGTCTGAGCCTGCTTGTTCTCACCAATGTTTTTGGCCAGCGTGATGAGTTTGTGGTGGTTAGTAATGGTCGGAGCAGCGATAGCTGCATCGGCTTGTTCTGAAGTCAACAAGGCAGCCGCCGCCGCCGCAGTTGAGGTTGCAGGAAGATGAACGTGCTTCGGAAGTTTTTCGAGCAGCCATTTGCGGCTCTGGGCGTAGGCAACCGGGTGGGTTGCGATTGTCTTAACATCTGAAAGTTTCGTGCCAGGTCTTGCAACCAGGTTAAAGCTAACTGGGACAAGATACTCGCCATAGATTCTGATCTTGTCTGTTCCAGCGAGGGCATCTAGCGTTGCAGACACTCCACCTTCTATTGAGTTCTCAACGGGAATGATTGCTCTTTTGGCTTTGCCTGAAATCACAAGCTCGATTGCCTCTGCCACATGATTCACGGCAATCTTCTTGGCATTCTTCGACTCTTTGACTTGAGCAAGGGCAAGCTCAGTGAAGGTTCCAACTGGACCGAGGAATGCAAAGGTCAGATTGGCAGAAGTGTTTGATGACTTAGCAGGCATAAAGACAAGGTTAGAGCCAACTGGGTCGAAAGCCCAAAGTTTCTTGGCTTTGGCTTGATAGGTCTATCCAGCTGGTGCTGTGTAGTCGGGGGCGGGCTCGAGTTTCCAGAACTCTTCAAGAGTTCTGATACCCTTGGTTTTCATCTCGGTTGCTAGTTCAACACCCACATACCTAAAGTGCCACGGCTCGTATTGGAATCCCGTGATCGGTTTGTATCCCTTGGGGTATCTCAATACAAAGCCATACTCATGGGCATTTTCTGCAAGCCATTTTCCTGCTTCGGTATCGCCGAAGCAGACCATGATCACGCAGCCCTGACCCCAGGCTGAAAAATCAGCTGCGAGGCCCAGTTGGTGTTCAGAGTGTCCCGGTCTTGCCGAGAGTTTCTCGGCAACTGCAAGGCCTCGGGTATCTCTAGTTCTGTTGTATAGACCCTGCTGGTTTTTGTAGGTTCGAAACCCGCTGTTCAAGATCAAGGTGCCGATGCCCTCTTCAGCCATGGCTGAAGCCATCTCTTGTGTTCCTAGGGCTGCTTCTTCTCGCAGCTGCAGCCCAAAGGGGTTTTGAACTTTTGGCTTGGGGAATGCTGGGAAAACTAGATTGGTCGGCTGGTACTTAATTGGCGATATTTGTCGTTGTTTGTTTACAACCACCCAGATCGAATCTGCTTCGTCAATTGAGTACTTGGGTGGATCAAAGATTGTGACCGGTTTGGCCTGGACTTGGTCAGCGATGGTCTGAATTGATTCAGGTAGGTTAGCTATCTGATCGGAAAACATCTTTGGCAAGCCAAGAATTCCAGCTGCGCCAATTAGCAAGGCCCCAACAACTGAGAGAGTGATCAGGCGCCGAAGGCGAATTGATACTCTCCTGTTGTTTTGTGGCATATGGTCAGCCTAGCTTTGCTTGATAAAGATGCCTTGGAGCTTAGACTTATAAACAACACGGGAGTTTGGGTAAACCAGACTGAGAGGAAGACTAAAGTCTTCGACCGTCGAACCTGATCTGGG
>Ga0247836_1001040_pt1 | contig 47450 bp, 37 predicted proteins | sample LaCruzMarch2015__4_FD_187116 | JGI IMG/M metagenome (GOLD analysis project Ga0247836, IMG submission 187116) | Freshwater microbial communities from meromictic Lake La Cruz, Castile-La Mancha, Spain - LaCruzMarch2015_14m | ecosystem: Environmental > Aquatic > Freshwater > Lake | place: Spain... | reverse complement strand
ATTTGCGCGCGAAAGAAACCTACCTTCGTCCTGGTTTTTGGTTGCTCTCTCTTTGAGAAAGCATTAAAAGGGAACACCGGTGCAAATCCGGGGCAGTCCCCGCTGCTGTAAGTTTTATCCGAACACGCGTTTGGAAGCAAAAAGCACGATGCCACTGTGTGCAACACGGGAAGGCGCTTTTTGTAAAACGAGCCAGAAGACCTGCCATTCACCAACTTGTACCAGGCTTCGGGCAGAAAGCCGGGAACGATGTGCTTTCAGCGCCGAAACCGCCGCAGGGTGTTTTGGGCTGTACACATCTACCGATCCTTCCCGTTTGCCTTTCATTTTCACTTTTTTAAACATTAAAAATGAAAGTCAGACTTTTCAAACCCTCTCTCTTTTTTGTGCTACTTGCACTAAGCGCCTTTTGGGCCTGCAAACCAGATCCGGTGCTCAACGATTGTGGCAACCGCAATGGCAATTACGACAAAGGTATTTTTGTGGTCAATGAAGGTTCGTTCAACGGAACGGGCAGCATTACCTGGCATGATGAAAGCCGCAACCTTACCGTCGAAGATGTGTATGCTTCCGAAAACTGTGGCGCCGTGCTGGGCCAATTTGTGCAATCCCTCACTTTTCACAATGGCAAAGGCTACATCGTTGTCAACGGAGCCAACAAAATTGTGGTGGTAGATGCCTCTACCTTCGAATACCTCGATACCATCGGCGGACTGGGCTTTCCACGCTATTTTTACGCAGTGGATAACAACACGGCGTATGTTACCCAATGGGGCGCAGATGGTTTTTCCGGTAGTTTGGCAAAAGTGGATTTGAACACCAATAAAGTGTTGAGTACCATAGCATTGCCACAACCCGAAAAGATGTTTAAATCGGGTGCAAACACCCTGTTGGTCGCTAATATCGGCGGCTACGGACTGGATTCAACCGTTTCCTGGGTTGATTTGAGCATTGGGCAGGAAGTGGACCGCAGAAAATTCCGCGGTGCGCCCAGCGGTTTTGCGGCTTTAAATGGCACCCCGTATGTAATTTGCAAAGGCGGTTATGGTCCGGCACCCAATTACGATGCCTACCCGGGCTGGCTGGCCAATACCACCAATGGCAACGGATTTGAATTATTGCCGGGTGCCGATGATTTGTGCGCCAATCCTGCTGGCAACACCTTATATTATGTAGCGGGTGGAATTTGGTCTTACACGGGGCCAGGCGCACCCGTTAAAATCGTGGATCAACCTTCTTATGGGTTGGCTTGCGATCCGGTCAGTGGCAATTTGTATTGCAGTGATCCGAAAGATTTTTCGTCGCCTGGGTCGGTATCTATTTATCAACCGAACGGCACAAAAATCGCCACTTTTCCAGTGGGTATTGCACCTGGGGAAATTGTGATTCGGAATTAATCCGACAAAGGATTCGTGATATGGTGTAAATTCCATTGGCGGGGTGACTGAAAAAGTCGCCCCGTCAATAGAATTTACGCTTTAGCGTGGGATTAAAGCAGGCTTGAGCGCTGCGTGATTACCAGTGCCAATTTAAGCCCAAACTCAGATAGGCGATGCCTTGATCATCCCAGCTCCCGCCATTGTTGTAGAAGAGATTGCAGCTTCCCTCTAGGGTTAAGTTGCTCCAAACTCTGAATTCAGCCCCCAAAACGGCCGGAATATACCAACTGCCGGGTCGCTGAAAAGCATACTCCACGAAATTGCGGTTTTCAAAAGCATAGTTGCCGAGCATAAACCCGGACTCCAAAAAGAGGCCAAATCGGTTTGAAGATACTTTTTGCACCGGGTGGATGACATAATACCTTCCCCATATTCCTGCCATATAAAAGTTTTGGGTGGGTGTTTCAAAGTTGCGCGCCTTGATAAAACGCGCTTGAATCCCAGCATATAGTTTTTTGGTGATGGAGACGCCCGCTTTAGCCCCTGCAAAATGCGCCACTTCATATTGGTTGTCGCGGTCGCCAACATAATCTTCGGCAAACCCGTAATGGGTGCCCAGCAGCAATCGATTCCCCCAGGCATGACTGGATTTTTCCTGAGCAAGAATGGTAAGCGGAAGTAGCAAAAGCACGGGCAGTAGAAACTTGATGCGCATAGGAAGATAGTTTTATATTATATCAAGATGTTTTTGGCGCGGTTTGAGTTGCCTGACACCCATCAAAGCGGAAACATTTGGGTAAGATATTCGACCTCTAGCGAGGTCGTGCGGAAAAAATACCATTGGGCGTTGCTACAAACATTTGACCTCCAAGGAGGTCAGTGCCTTCCTTTAAGTTTTGAGGTATCTATAAAAGGTCCTGGTTTGTTTTCATTGAATCATTGGGCAACGAGACGACCTCGCTAGAGGTCGAATATTTGTAGAAAACAATGCCCGAACCCGATCACGACTTCGGAAAAGTCGCATATTGCATTACATGGCATCATAACACCTTTATTTACATGCTATTTTATAGATGCTTAATATCTTATCAAAGATTTGTAGTAGCCTGTAAATTCTATTGGCGGGGTGACTGAAAAAGTCGCCCCGTCAATAGAATTTACGCATTCGTGTGGCATTAAGGCAGGCTTGAGATGTTATGCTTGAAATTGATCGCCAAGGATTTTTCTGCGTAAAATCTGCCTTTTTTTCAGTGTAACATCTGCGCGAAACAAAAATGTCCAGTAGTATGGTAAAAATCCCGAATTTTGATCTTCACCAAAACTCGGGATGTCTCTTGTTTAAAAAACGTAGAAATGGCCACCATACAAGCCAAATTTGAAGAAAAGCATTACCCGCCTTTCGATTTCATCAAAACCCTGCATTGGAGCGGCAACCATTGGGATGATATTTTGTATTTCCCCAAAGACTATCAGATTGGGCATATCAAGCAGGGTCAGGGTACGTTTTTTCAAGGGGATGCAATTTTGCCGATTACCGAAGGCCAGTTTTACCGCGTTCATCCCGGAAATTTACATTCCGGCAAGCCCGATTTCGAAACCGGTTGGGCAGCAGATGTGATTGTATTAAAATCAGAATACATTGCTGAAATTTGCCGTTTCGACCCTGATTTACCCGCTTACACGCCCATGGTGACCACCAATGCGGAAGAAAATGCCGAATTAAACCGGAATTTCAGGAAAGTATTAGATGTCCTGCAAGATGCGGAACAAGATCTTATTTTAAAAGAAAGCAATTTGTATTATGGTATTTACAATTTAATTACGCTGAGCACTCAACAAAATCCGGCTAAAAGCGAATCCATTACCACACATGCGGCGATTAAACGTGCACAAACCTTTATCGAGGAAAATTTTAAAACGAACTTCTCCCTCGATGAATTAGCCAAACAGGTGTACTTGAGCAAATTTCATTTGTTGCGCATATTCAAGCAACACCTTGGAATTTCACCAGGTCTGTACCAAATACAATTGCGCTTAAATGAAGCGCGCAAATTGATTTTCAAGGACATATCACTCACCGAAGTGGCCCTGGAACTTGGCTTTTCCGACCAGGCACATTTCACCAACACCTTTAAAAGATATTCAAATGGCGCCAGTCCACGCGACTTGCGGAAAACAGCAATATTCTACAATTTTACGGAGTAGGCCGGGGGGTATTTTTGTGGCATCAAACAACATAAAAATACACTCAAATGGAAAATGCCTTGAATTTCAAACGAATTATCATTGGTGGCCTCATTGCCGGCATGATTTTAAACTTAATTGACACCCCGAACGGTATGTTTATTGCCGGTCCACAAATTAAACTGTTTTTGGCCGAACACAATATTCCGTTCAATCCACTCATCCCCGCTTTCTTCTTCCCCTTTCATTTGATCTTGGGTATGATGATGGTATGGACCTATGCCTCAATAATACCCCAATTCGGTGCGGGACGAAAAGCTGCCCTTTATGCTACCATCTTATTATTATTGAGCACACGGTTGATGGCCTTTGGATTTGTAGTGATGGGCCTTTTGCCGCTTCATTTGTACCTGATTTTATCGGCTACCATGGTTTTAGGTTCCTTAATAGGTGGACTAGCCGGTTGTTGGTATTATAGTCGGGTATCCAAATGAACTTACCCCCTCAATAACAGCAACTTAGATACAATCAGATCAATTACCTCCACCAGGATGAGCGCAATAACAATCCATTCCAGTTGTTTGCTTTCCCGGTGGAGGTACAATTCGCGGAATACCGTGAGGTTGTCTTCTACTACTTTAAACGTATATTCTATTTCTTTAAAGCGGGTTTGCAATTCAAAGGTACGCGCCATACCGCGGTACAATTTATCGAGGTATTCATCGTCCCAGGTCAAATCAGGACTATCGAAAATGAACAGGTTTTCGACAATCCGGTTTTTGTTATTCAGGGTGCGGCCGATAAATTTGAGCATGTTTTTACGCGTGATGCGGATAGAACCGTCTTGCTCCAGTTGCGCGGTCAGGCCATTGATTTCACTCAACAAGGTATTGGCCCGCTGCGAATAAAAATCAAGTGCGACCGTGTGCGCGAGCGAGAGCATCGTAATTTTGGCTACATTTTCATCCAAGCGCGGCAAGGTGATCTGGTCGAACCCAAAAATAATCTGGCTGCCTTCTTTTTGCTCGATTTCAAAATCATCGCGCATTTTTTCGGCGAGCGGCGCTTTTACAAATTGCTGGAAAAAAACCAGGTTTTTGCTGATGTCCACATCGGGCATATTGGCAAAAACGACTGCGCCATAGTCAAATGCATAAAAATACTGATCTTCATCTACACGATAGAACAGTTCGTTCGGATTTTCTTGCAGCAAAATACCTGCATACGCGGATTTAAGTTGTTTCAAATCCAATTGTTCGGCGATATAAAAGGCCGTTATTTTCATGAATATCCTGTTTATGCTTAACTTTGAAAAGTGTAGCGTTAAACTATGGTAAATAAACCACAAAGCGGCTACATTTGCTCGTCCGAAAATTAAATCACTTTGTTAGCAACCCAAATCGTCGATATTGCCATCAGTGCCGTGCTTGGCTTGGTGATGTTTGGAGTGGGCCTGTCTTTATCGATTTCCGATTTTTACAGGATCATTCGATACCCGCGCGCCTTTTTTACCGCGCTCACCGTTCAAATGATCGGTCTGCCGCTGATTGCCTTCGCGATCCAGGGACTGCTTTCGCCCTTGTCGCCAGAAATCAAGGTAGGATTTATCATCCTTGCGGCAAGTCCAGGGGGCGCTACCTCTGGTTTCCTTGCCTATCTTTGGCGTGCAAATGTAGCACTTTCCTTGTCAATCACCTCTGTAAATAGCTTCCTAACCCTCATTTCGATCCCAATTGTAACAAATTTGGGCTTAAAAGTGTTTTTAGGAACCACCACCGAATTTCACCTGCCGCTCTGGGAAACGATGGGGCATATTTTTGCCATTGCGATCCTGCCTGCGCTCCTGGGCATTTTTACCAGAAACCAATTTCCGCGCTGGTCGGAAAAAATAAGCCGTCCTGCCAAATATGCCATGATGGTGCTGCTCGCCATTGTATTTATGGTCAAACTGTTGGTGGGTGAAAACCAGGGCGGCGCTGGATTAGACCTGCACGATTTTATTCAAATCACCCCATTTGCCCTGATTCAAAACCTGGCCTGCCTGCTCATTGGGTATTTCACGATGAAGATGATGGGCATGGACCATGCATCCCGGCTTACCGCTGCGATGGAAAGCGGGGTCCAAAACACCACGCTGGCCTTTTTAATCGCCAGCAGTTTTTTGCACAACCAGGAAATGGTAAAACCGGCCCTGGTGTATTCCCTCTACTCGTTTTGGACGGCTTGCTTGTTTGCTTACTTATCGAACCGCATTGCCCGCAAAGCTGCCGAACAGCCTGTCCAAGATTGATTTCATTTTTTTCAGCGTACCTGTTTTGCGATTAAGTGCAGCAATTGTCTTCCAATTGCCACTTCTGCTGGCATTTCCCGTTTTACCATACTACATAGCCCAACAGAGCCAATTACATTTGCGCTGTATTTTTCCCGTGATGCACGTTTGCATTTATTTTAAATCAAATCCAACTGTTGTTTGAATGAAAAATCTTTTCCTGTCTTGCTGTTACGCCCTGGTGCTTTTGCTTTTGACCCAACCGCTTTCTGCCCAAGATTATAACGTACAATTGCGTGGTACCCTCGAGTACCCCGGCCAAACCTTGGCAAATATTTGTGGATATGCCCAAAATGGACGCGAATATGCGTTGTTGGGCGCATCACAAGGTTTAATTATTGCCGATGTAACCGATCCGGATGCCCCTGTGACCATCCAGCAAATTCCTGGACCCAATAATTTATGGAAAGAAATTAAAGTACTGGGCAAATACGCTTACATCACTTCCGAAGGTGGACAGGGTTTGCAAATTGTTGATTTATCCAGTTTGCCTTCTCCGAGTACTACCTACCACCAATATACGGGCGATGGCTCGATAACGGGCGCCTTGAATACCATCCATGCCCTCCATATTGATGAAAAAAAGGGCTATTTGTACTTGTATGGAAGTAACTTGTTCAATGGTGGCGCCGTTGTACTCGACCTCAACCAGGATCCATATAATCCTACTTTTGCCGGCAAATATGATGTTAACGGGTATGTACACGATGGTTATGCCGACAATGACACCCTTTATGCTGCGCACATTAACGCAGGATTTATGTCGGTGGTCGATATGAGCAACAAAGCCAATCCGGCTGTGCTCGGTACCATTCAAACACCGGGCAATTTTACCCACAATGCCTGGATGCTCAGCGACCGTAAAACCGTTTTGACCACCGATGAAGATTTCCCTTCCTTTATTACGGCTTATGATGTGAGCGACCCAAGCGATATCAAAGAACTGGATCGCTCCTCTACAGGAGATGGCAACAATGCAATCGGCCACAACACGCATATCCTAAACGACTGGGCCATCAATTCGTACTATATTGACGGATTTAACATCGTGGACGCGCACCGCCCGGACAACCTGGTGGAAGTAGGCCGATTTGATACCTGGGCTTCCGGCGGTACCTTTGACGGTTGCTGGGGCGTTTATCCGTTCCTGCCTTCCGGGACCATCGTGGCGAGTAATATTCCGAATACGGGAGGCGGTACCGGCAAATTATTTGTTTGCACCCCGAATTACGTGCGCGCCTGCTATTTGGAAGGCCAAATCATCAACGGTTGCAATAATCAGCCATTGGGCGATGCCGTGGTCACCATTGTTGGCGCGCCCGTTAATACCATTGCGACCTCCAAAGCAAGCGGTATTGTAAAAACAGGATACGTTGTGCCCGGCACCTACACCGTAACCATTAGCAAACCTGGTTACCTCACCGAAACGCGCACGGTGGTGCTGGCAACCGAACAGGTTACCCCACTCAATGTTACGTTGACGGTAGAGAATGCAGTTTCAGTCAACGCTACCCTCAAAAATGCAAACACCCTGGCCGTGGTTCCCAATACCGAACTGTTGCTTGCTGGCAATGCGCAAGTGCTCAAACTGCAAACCAACGCACAAGGAAAGTTTGACCTCAACTGTTTGTCTGCAGGCACCTACCGCGTGGGCGCTTGGGGCTTCCGCAATGGATCGATCACCATTAGCGCATCCGGCCAACTTGAAATTGCGTTGGAACCCGGTTATTATGATGATTTTGAATTGAATTTGGGCTGGACCAACACCAGCAATGCTGCATCCGGCGATTGGGAACTGGGCGTTCCGGTAGGAACTTATTTCAACAACCAAATCAGCAACCCGGAAGCCGATGCTGCAACAGATAACAACAACCTGTGCTATGTGACCGGCAACGGTGGCGGCGCAGCAGGCAACAATGATGTGGACAATGGGGAAGTAATCCTCAGCACGCCAACCATGAAATTAAATGGCTTGCAAGACGCCGTACTGTCTTTCGATTACTGGTTTTTTAATGACGGCGGACAAGGCACCGGCCCGAATGACAATTTCACGGTAAAAGTGACCAATGGCGTACAAACGGCTACTGTTTTCACCACCAACTTGTCGGAAAGTGTGTGGCGCAGCTCAGGCGACATCAGCCTCAAGAACGTTATTCCGCTCAATAACTCGGTAAAAGTATTGTTCAGCGCCAGTGACGTTGCGCCAGGCCACCTGGTCGAAGCCGGAGTGGATATCTTTAAAATAACGTCGATTGCGACCGCGGTAAATAACCCGATAGATGCCAATGCCAGCATCCTTGCAACGCCTAACCCCACGGCTTCGGAATTTATGTTGCAGTACAACTGGCCGGGTACCGAAAACGCAATCCTCGAAGTGCGGAATGTGTTAGGACAGGTTATGTTGCAGCAAAAAGTAGGTATTACCGGCAGTTACACCTGTGGCGCCAACTGGGCGAGCGGCGTTTATTTCGTTGTACTTCGGAATGATCAGGCGCAGAGTGCGGTGCTGAAAATGAATAAATTGTAAAATAAAAAGAACACCGAATATCGAACACCGAACACCGAATTTCGAAATAAGGGTGCGCTGCCTACGGCTATTGTTACTAATCAAGCCAGAAGCAACGCGCTACTTCAAAATTCGGTGTTCGGTGTTCGATATTCGATATTCCACCGGTACTTGTCAAGCCAGAAGCAACGCGCTACTTCGAAATTCGGTGTTCGGTGTTGTTCGGTGTTCGATATTCAGTGTTCGGTGTTCGATATTCATTTCCCTCTCCTTACCTTCTTCCTACATAATTATGCGGCGTCAAGGCCTTTAACTCATCTTTAACCGCATCCGTAATTTCCAAATTATCAATAAATTCATGTAAAACACTTTGCGTAACAGCGCTCCGCCCCCGCGTAAGCGCTTTCAACGCCTCATACGGCTGCGGATATCCTTCCCGGCGCAAAATCACCTGAATCCCTTCAGCAATCACCATCCAGTTGTCTTCCAGGTCGTCGTACAATTTTCCTTCGTTGAGGGTCAGTTTTCCCAATCCTTTTTGCAAGGATTTGAGCGCCACCAGCGTATGTCCCATCGGCACGCCAATATTGCGCAAAACCGTGGAGTCCGTCAGGTCGCGTTGGAGGCGGCTAATCGGTAGTTTTTCCGCCAAATGTTGAAACAAGGCATTGGCCAAACCAAAGTTTCCTTCCGCGTTTTCAAAATCAATCGGGTTGACCTTGTGCGGCATGGCCGAAGAACCCACTTCATCTTTGACCGTTTGTTGCCGGAAATACTCCATGGAAATATACGTCCAGATATCCCGACAAAAATCAATCAAAATCGTGTTGATGCGGCCGATTGCTTGAAATTGCGCGGCCATACAATCGTAATGTTCAATTTGGGTGGTCGTTTGCGAACGTTCAAGCCCGAGAAACTCTTGCACAAAGTCGTTGCCAAACTGCTGCCAGTCAAAATCCGGATAAGCGGCATAATGTGCGTTGAAATTGCCTGTTGCGCCGCCAAACTTCGCCCGGTGCGGAATGGCTTTCAACATCGCCAATTGAATTTCAAGGCGTTCGGAAAACACCCGCAATTCTTTACCCAGCAAGGTAGGCGATGCCGGTTGTCCGTGCGTGCGCGCAAGCATGGGTACGTGCGCCCAATCCTGTGCGCGTTGCTCCAAACTGGCAATAATTTTAGAAATCAGGGGATAATAAACCGATTCCAGCGCGTTTTTCAACAACAAAGGGGTGGCAGTGTTGTTGATATCCTGCGAAGTAAGTCCGAAATGCACAAACTCGCGCAGATCCCCCAACTCCAAGGCATCAAAACGTTCTTTTAAAAAGTACTCAACGGCTTTTACATCATGGTTGGTGGTGCGTTCGATGCTTTTTACAAATTCGGCATCCCCCAGGCTAAAATGTTCAAAAATGCCGTTCAGGTCGTCTATTTTATCGTCCTCAAACGCCTCCAGTTGGGGTAATCCAAACTGGCACAATGCGATAAAATATTGAATTTCAACAAATACCCGATACCGAATCAAGGCATATTCGCTAAAATAATCGCTCAATTCACGGGTTTTGTCCGCATACCGACCGTCGATCGGAGAGATGGCTGTAAGCATGTTTTCTGCTGTTTCTATTTATAACAATGCAAAATTAGTAAAACCTGTAAAAGCAGCCTTGCTATCCCACTTCAGATCTGCTACTTTTGCCCAAAAATTCATCCGATGCGTACGTTCTTGCTATTCCCGCTTGCTTTTTTCTGTTTATCGCTGTTTACCGTGGCTTGTGATGACCGGGCAAAGGTTCAACTTTTGCAAAAAGAAACCGAAGATTTACACGATGATGCCATGAAAGGTATGTCGGTCATCAACCGGGTTGCACGCAATTTCAAAAAAGAAGTGGCCGAACTTGATTCCATCGGTACCACCGCCGCCCTCGAACGGAAAGCGGCCTTGCTGACGGTCATTGAACAAATGGAAAAAGCCGAAAATGACATGATGAGTTGGATGGCTGAATACAAAGCGCCTGATAGCTTGTCTACCGCAGATGCCGTGCAATACCTGCAAGATCAATACCAAAAAATGCAAAAAAACCAGGCCGACATTAAAGCGGCCATGCACGCTGCCAAATCGTTGGCGAAATAGGCTTGCTGCGTTTTTCACCTAAATTTTAAGCATAAAATATGGCTGCCATGTATAAACAAGTATGCTTTTTTGCTTTAATCCTATTGATTGCTGCTTGTGGACCGAACGTGGATGCACCGCTTCCGATCCTGGGCGAACGCGATGTTGCACCCAATGGCGACACGATTTACCGCTCCATTCCCAATTTTGCTTTTGTGGATCAGGACAGTCAATTGGTAAACAATGCCACGTTTGATGGAAAAATATATGCCGTTGACTTTTTCTTTATCCATTGCCCCACCATTTGCCCGAAAGTAAAAGCGAATGGTTTGCGCATTTACCAGAAATTTTTGAACGACGATCGTTTTATGTTGTTGTCGCATTCGATCGACACCAAAAACGATACCGTGGCTGCTTTAAAGCGCCATGTGGACAAATTAAACATCGATGCTAAAAAATGGCGTTTTGTGACCGGGGCACGGGATTCGATATTTGGCATTGCGGATGATTATTTCAGCATTGCCAAAGAAAATCCAGACGCACCGGGCGGTTTTGACCATTCCGGCAGAATTATTTTGGTGGATAAAAACCGGCATGTGCGTGCTTTTTGCAACGGCACCGACGCCGAAGATACCGACCGATTTATCCGCGATATTGAACGGCTGTTGAAAGAACAGTTTCCTGCTAATAAGTAAATAACGAATGCAAAAAATATTGATTCTTAGTCTGTCATTGGCTATTTTTTGGGTTTTCGCCTGTGTTGGAAACCAATACCCATCTGGTGCGCGGGTGTATAAAGCGACTTGTGCCAACTGTCATTTGGACGATGGCGCAGGTTTGGGCGCGTTGATTCCGCCTTTGGCCAATTCGGATTACCTCATACAACACCGCGATCAGTTGGCATGCATCGTACGATACGGCTTGGCAGATACCATTTTGGTAAACGGAATTCGGTATCAGGAACAAATGGCGGGCATCCCGAACCTGTCCGAAGTTCAAATTACCAACGTATTAAACTACATCGGCAGCAATTGGGGGAATAAAGTACCTGCTTTTAGGCTGGAAGAAGTACGTGCAAGCCTGCAAAGTTGCAATAGTTTGCCAACCCAAGACACAAAAACAAAGCAGTAATTGGACATTCGGCAGACGGTACCTACATTTGGGACGCGTAAATTAATCTGCAAGCAATTACTGCACACTGATGAAGAAAATTTTGATGTATTTCGCCGCTGTAATGACGGCTGGCCACCTGTTCGCACAGGCCCCTTTAAATGATGATTGTTCTGGTGTAACCCAACTTGGTTTTGCACCAACCTGCCCTACCACCATTTTTTCCAATGTGGGCGCAACGCCCAGTAATATCGGGATGGACAATGTACCATCCTGTTTTGGCAATATCCCGGCAGCACGTGATGTATGGTTTTCATTCGTTTGTCCGGATACGCTGTTCGACTTCCGCATGACCTTAGAAGCGGCAGGCGCAGATCCGATCGTTAACCCGGAGTTTGCGGTGTATCGCGGCGATTGTATTTTCGATGACCTGGCGGAGTTTTTGTGTAAAAAAGGCGATCCGGGTGACACCTCCCTGATACTTGATCTGGCGGGATTGACACCGGGCGCAACCTATTTTATTCGGGTTTCCGATTTTGGTAACAATGTCAACAACGCGGGTGGTTTTACGCTTTGTGTAGATAAATTACCGCCCGTTTATGTCATTGGAGATGGCGGTTCGGTCCTTTGTGAAGGCACTGTGTACGACAGCGGCGGCCCCTCGGGAGATTATAGTGAAAATGAGGATTTTGTGTTTGTGATCTGCCCCAATGACAATCCCAATTGCATCACCTTCACCCTGGAATATTACAATATTGAGAGCGGATTTGGACTCACGGATGCTGATGCCCTCAGTTTTTATGATGGCAACAGTGTAAATGCGCCTTTGATTGCGGCCTTGCAAGGGGGTGGATTTGGGGATCTGCCGCCAGCAGGAGGTGGTGGTGTAAGTTTCCAGGTACAAGCTACCAGCGGATGCCTCACCCTGGCCTTTCAATCGGACGATTTGGTTAATTTTGAAGGTTGGAAAGGATCCTGGATTTGTAGCCCGGCCGCTTGTCCACAACCGGAGTCCATTACCGTGGATACCGATATTACAAATAATGATATCGTAGCGGCTGTTCAAACGCCCGCGACCACTGTCACCGTCACGGATATTAATTGCCCCACGGGCGCTTATGGTACCTTTAGTTATCCGTCGGACAACAATGACCTAGGATTAAAACAAGGCCTGGTGCTGACCAGCGGTCAGGTATCGTATGTAGTTGGACCGAATAATTTGCCGGGCGGTGCACAGTTCGACAACAATGCGCCGGGCGATCCCGACCTGGATTATTTATCCAACGATATTACCCAGGAGTCGAATGATGCCTGTATTGTAGAACTGGATGTGTTTGCCGCCACGGATGAATTGAGTTTCGAATACGTATTCGGATCAGAAGAATATCCGGAATATGTGGAAACCATCAATGATATTTTTGCCTTTTTCGTTTCTGGTCCCGGCATTGTTGGCGACCCGAACCTGACCAACAGCGCCAAAAACATTGCCTTAATTCCGGGTACCAACCTGCCCGTGGAAATTGCTTCGGTTAATAATATCCTCAACTGGGAATTTTACCGCACCAATGAATTGGGCACGGCCTTGCAATACGATGGACTCACTTCCGACAAATTCGGCATCAAAAAAACCTTAACGGCACGTACATCGGTTATTCCTTGCAATACCTACCACTTGAAACTGGCGGTTGCCGACCGCTCGGATTTTATCTTTGATTCCGGGGTGTTTGTCTCTGAAATTCAAGGTGGCACCCCCGATTTGAAAGTACAATTTGCTTCCGGCATCAATTACTTTATCGAATCTTGTTCGGGCATCAACGATCAATTGTTGATTTCTTTGAATCAACCGGTTGAAAAGCCCCTTTCGTTCACCGTAACAGTGGGTGGAACGGCAACCCTGGGCGTAGACTATAACATTACAATTCCCAACGTAATCACGTTTTTACCTGGACAAACACAGTTGTTTTTCCCCATCATTCCCCTGAATGACAACCTGGTGGAAGGTACCGAAACGGTGACGATTACCCTGACCAACAACTTCGGTTGTGGTACCGTCGTGTATAAAGTGCTTTCGGTGGACATTAAAGACAATGCAGAAGTAAATGTCGTTGGTGGTGACACCATTATAGTATGTGCCGGAACAACGTATAAACTGCAGGCAGAAGGCGCAGTGAATTATTCCTGGGCACCTCCCACGGCCGTAAGCAACCCGTTCATTGGCAATCCAACCATCACCCCTACCCAGGACCAATGGCTGGTAGTAACCGGCACCATTGAATCCTGCGTGGACATTGATTCTGTTTATATCCGCATCGCAGATCCGGTCATTGATCTGGTTGCGTTGGCAGACACCGCTATATGTGTAGGTACGGGCGTGCCCTTGCAAGCCATCAATAATAACAACGGCGCTGGCATTAGCTGGTCACCCGCAGGCGGCTTGAGCAGTGCAAGTGGTGAATTCGTAACTGCAGCACCTACAACCACCACCACTTATGTGGCTACCTTAACTTTGACGGGATGTAAAGTGACCGATCAAGTGACGATTCTGGTGGATACGTTGTTTTTCCCAACCTTCAACACACTGGATACCACCATTTGCCAAAATTACAGCGTAAGTCTGGCCAATGTGCTCGAAACAAGTACCGAATACGACTGGGAACCCAGCGCTGGCCTAAGCGATACAACCAGTTCTGGCCCAATTGCGACGCCCGATGTAAGCACCTTGTACACCCTTACGGCTACCAGTGCCAACGGTTATTGCACCCAAACCGGTACGGTAAACATAAAAGTTATTGCAGCCGACGTCAATATCACCGGCGCTGAATACCGCGAAATTTGCCTGGGCGATACCTTAAACCTGACCGCAATTTCTGCACCCGCTGGATCGCAAGTGATTTGGACACCCGCATTTTACGTGAGCCCTGCTACAGGAAACAGTGTAAAAACGGCCCCGGATGAAACGGTGACCCTCATTGCTACCTATAATATCAACAATTGTGTGGTTTTTGACTCGGTGCGCATTCGGGTTGACTCGCTCCCCTATTCGGCCATTCGCCGCTCGCCCGATAAAACCATCTATTGCCCGGGCGATACCGTTTTCTTACTATCCAATACCTACGAACCAGCCAATTTCCCGGATATTTCGATCAATTGGCAGCCCGGCGCTGGCCAGTTAACGCCGGTCGAAAAATGGAATATGGTCATCAATGCAACTGTAACCGATACGTTTATCCGTACTACCGATAACCGCGCCTGCTCGGTCATTGATACGGTGATTGTACCCGTGGCCGTTCCGCCTACGTTTACCTTTACCCTCAACCCTCCAAGCATTTGTCCGGGCGAAACCACCCAGATTACCCTGGTGACGGATCCGCCGGATATCGAAATTGAATGGGAAGAAAGCCCAAGCCTTTCTTGCACCGATTGTAAAAACCCAATCGCCAACCCAACGCAAACCACTACGTATCAGGTAAAAGCCAAAGGTTTGCCTTGTCCTGCTGGCGCTTCCGTTACTGTACCGGTGAAATCATCGCCCGTCATTGATTTGATCCCAGAACAAACCATCTGTTTTGGCAAAACCATCGTATTGAACGATGCGCCTGCCCAGCCTGGCGTAACCTACACCTGGACGGCCGATCCCGCAGGACAACCACTCGTGGGTGCACAACCCAGCGCTACACCTGGCGTGACGACCACCTACACGTTGTTGGCAGAAGGTCCAAATTTGTGCCCCATTCAAAAACAGACCATTATTACCGTTGCGCCTCAAACTTTTGTGCAAGCAACGTTTGCACCAGATAATATTTGTCCGGGAGAAACGGTCAATCTTACCGCCGTGGTAACCCCTGCCGGCACCCCGATCTTATGGAGCGGCCCCAACTTGTCTTGTACCGATTGTTTAACTCCAACTGCAACCCCTACAGATACAGCCATTTACGTATTAACCACACCAAACAATACCTGTCCGTCCGAAAGTACCGTGACCGTGCCGGTGTGGCCAGTGCCTGTGGTTGATGTCATTGCGGATAGAACGATCTGTTTCGGCGATTCAGTGCTCCTCAATCTTGCTATTGCCGAAAACAATGTCTTGTACGTTTGGACAAACGCCAGTGGCGCCTTAGTTTCCAGCCTGGCGCAACCAACGGTAACACCGACCCAAACCGCCACGTACACCCTGAATGCGCAAGGCGTAAATATTTGCCCCATCACCCAATCCGTCACCGTCACCGTTGCCAATGCCGATATTGATGCAGGTTTGGACAAGGAGGTGTGTCGCAGTGTACCCGTCAACCTGAATGCAACCATCACGGGCACCCAAGGCGGTGTGATCAGTTGGTTCCCGGGCAATTTGAACGGCAATCCGGTCACTGTCACCCTTGCACAACCCACACTGTTCGTGGCCCAATATCAATACGGACCTGCCAACAGCTGTACGGCGCTTGATTCTGTACAAATAGATATTTCCGCTCCGACCAATATCTTGAGTTTGACTAGTTCGCCGGAACCTGGAACGATTTGTTTGGGTGTGGCGGTAACCATCAAAGTAGTGACCAGTCCCAAAAATGTAAGTTACGTTTGGACAGAAAATGGCGTGGTACTGCCTGCTTTCACGACAGATTCTGTGAAAATTACGCCATCCAATGAAGGTGTGGTCGTGTTGGCCGTTACGGCTTCCAATACTGCCGGTTGTATCGATACCGCAAGTGTTGCCTACACCCTTGATCGTTGTTTTGAAATGCCCAACGCCTTTACGCCCAACGGCGATGCTGTGAACAGCACTTTTGGTCCGCTGTTTTTTGGAAGCACAACTACCCAGGTAGTCAGTTTCAAAATTTTCAACCGTTGGGGACAAAAAGTATTTGAATCCAGCGAAGGGAAAACGACCTGGGACGGCAAAGTGGATGATAAAGAAGCGCCCAGCGATGTATTTGCCTATCAAATTGTGGTGCGTTACGCCAATGGTATTGAAGAAGAACGAAAAGGACAGGTGACGCTGGTACGGTAAATTTTCCGCACAGAACGAATTAGATTAATTTTGTAAAATATACCAATCGCCCGGTTGCCTTCGTTTAGGTGCCGGGTGATTTTTTTAACCATGAACACAACTAACATGTATCGAATTTTGTTGCTTTTGAGCCTGTTTATGGCTCCTTTTTGCGCATTTGCCGCAGGTAATAACCCGAATGAATCAAAAGTGGTAACGGGCTCTGTTTTGCTCGACCAAAAAACGCCGCTGGATGCCAAGGTTTTGTTGGCTGCTTTGAAAACCGACTGGAAAATCCGGACAGACTCTGCCAACACGGGCGAAAAGACCATTGTGTTTTCCGCGCCAGGTGCTACCATTATGATTGCCTACCTCGACTATCCGGTTGCGCCTGCCGAAATCAAAGCGGCGGCACAAATTTCCTGGTTGTGGACCAAAGCGGCGGCCGAGGCAAGTCGGCATCAGGCACAGGCTGTTATTTCGGTGATTGCATCGAATGGTAAAATGCTGGAGGCCTATAAGTTATTTACGAAAGTAGCCGCTTGTGTGTTGGAGCAACGCAGTGCTTCGGGCGTTTATATGAACAACCAATATTTGTTGGTTCCCAAAGGATTTTACACCGCGGCTGCCCACAATTTGTTGAGCAACCAAACCTTGCCGGTGTATTGCTGGGTATATTTCGGGATTCAACAGGAAAAAGGCAAATCCGGAGGGTACACCTATGGTTTGCATGAATTTGGGGCAAAAGAAATGGAAATTGCCAATTCTACCCACCAATTGCAAGACGTTCAGGCTGCTTTGTACGACGCTGCTTTGTATGTAATTCAAAACAACGCGATTATTACCAACGGACAAAGCATTCCGGTACAAGGGGAGCAAAAAATAACGGTCCGGCTTTCCAAAGCAGTTTACCTGGAAGGAGACACCTGGAAATTAGAATTTTAGTCCTTTTCAGACAAGGTTGCAGTAGCGCATAAAATCAGGTTGCCCTGGGTATCGATGGTCCAGGCTTCCGGAAAAATGGTTTTAAAAACCCGTTCAAAATACCGATCTGCTGCAACCTTGTCTTTATGTTCTCCATATAAACGGTTGAACAGCAACAAACCACCGGGATTTAAACAGCGTAAACAAGCCTTCAAAAACTCCGGAGTTTCAAATTGTGGTGGCGTCAAATCGTCCTCAAAAATATCCACAATGATCATGTCAAATTCGGAGCCGCAGATGTCCATAAAATCTCCGGCATCGGCCGTAATGATATTTACGGCGCTTTTTAAACGGGAAAAGGTGTATTTCATGGCCAATTCAGCCACTTTCTCATCCCATTCCACGGCCGTATAATAGGCATTTACGCCAAATTTCCGCTCCAGCATAAAGGGCACACTACCCAGCCCAAGGCCAAGTACCAGCACTTCTTCCACCGCCCGGTCGCGTATTTTTAATACTTCAAAGGCGGTGGAAAAATTGCGGTACAAATCATCCCAGGAATAAATGGCATTCCCACTCAACAATTGCATGCGACCCCGATTGAGCAAAACGGCCAACTCCGGATTTTGCTCCGATTCAGTCATCTCCAGCACAATAGGGCTAATATGGGAGTACCATTTCTTCCACCAAGGAATATGCATTTTTAGTTCTTTTTCTTCTTAAACGGATCCCAACTTTCCAATTTTTTCTTGGCTTCGTCCACTGTTTTGGTGCCTTTGTCGCCCAAAACCTCGCCGGCCTTTTTCTCCACCTGGGTGCCCACTTCTTTTCCAACCTTATCCCCTACTTCATTACCCAATACCTTGCCAACCTGGTCCTTTGTTTCCTGAATGGCTTTGTCTTTTGCCTTTTCCAATTCGCGGTTGGCCACATTGCGCAAACTATCGGCAACTTTATCGGCAGCCTGTTTGGCCTTCTCTTTGGCTTTATCTAACTCCCGGTTGGCCAGGTTGCCAATTGAATCCTTGGCCTGATTTAAAGTTGCCTGTGCCACATCGCCTGTTTCCTCTTTGAGGGTAGACTGGCCATCGCTGCCCAATACCTTCATGGCTACTTTAGGGTTGAACAACGACCCGGAAAGGTCAAAACGCACATTGATAAATTCACCTTGCGCAATATTTACCCCGTATTTACCGGCTTCTTTCGATAAAAAGTTCAAACCGGCATTGCCTGCAGTACCCAGTATTTTACGCGGTGCTTTGGTGACAATCTGATAGTTCATATCCCCGCTGCTGATGCCCGATGATCCACCAACCTGCATGGCCACATCCTTCATTTTGATGTTAAACGGCTTTACGGTCACTTTGCCATCTTTCACTTCAAACCAGTTTTTGGTATTGGCCAGTTCGAGGCGTTTCAAGTATGGAATATCTAACTTTGAGCCAATTTCGTCGAGGGGTTTAAAATTCATCACCACGGCATTCACCGTTTCCAAAAATCCGGCCGCCGAAAGGGTCTGAAAATCGGGCATCATATCTTTACCCAACAAACCGCTCATCGACAAGGTGGTATTAAACACCCCATCAATCAGTTGTGCCACAGGTGCGAGGGCTTTAATGGTGGCAAAGTTTTTATATGCATCCCGGAAACCCATTTTTTGCAGGGCCAGGTCTACATTATACGACGGTTTGCTGATGTCTTTGGTGTTGTATTCGCCATTCAGCGCCACTTGTCCGCCCAAAATATTGGCCGTACAATCTTTAATTTTAGCCACATTGTCTTTTACAACCACGGCGCCATCCAGATTTTCCAGGACGATGGTCGTGTAGTTCAATTTGGCAAAACTTGCATTGAGCGTCATGTTCATATGATCCGGCACCGGAATAACTGCGGCAGGCGCTGGTGGCGCTGCAGGAGCAGCAGCCGAGGTCGCAGCAGCAGGCGCGGTGGTCATAAAGGGATTCAAATCAAAATAGTTGGAACGCAAATTCACCACACCTTCAACTGTTTGATTATCAAACAAATAATTCCAGGCGTTCAAAATTTGTCCGTCCCCGCTCAAATCACTGGCCCCCAGTTTTAATCCAAACTCGGAAACGTCCATTTTATTCGGTTTGAAATGTCCTTTCATAAACATTCCAGACAAATCATATACATCGTATTTTAATTTACTGATTTTCCCATCTACCGTAAAGTCCCAGCGGTCAAACACCTTTTCGGTCGGTGCAGGTACGTCGTTTGGTACCACAGTAGTCGCGGCAGCCGTTCCTTCGGTGGCAGCGGGCGTTTCCATCCACTCATTGGCATCAAAATAAACCGAACTGAATACCAGGTTGCCCGTCATGGTTTTGTTGGTAGAAAAATACGCCAGGACGTTATCAATCGAGCCATTTGCCTTAATATCACTGCGGCCCAATTTGGCATCAAAGTTTTCAATATCTACTTTTTGCGGGGTCAAATGCGTCTTAAGGGCATTAATGGTTACCGCTGGGGTGCCGGCTGCGCGGTAATTGATTTGCTGCATCGCAAAATCGCCAGCCATATTTACCTGCTCATATTGTTGTTTTTCAACCTGACTCATGGCGGCTTTTAAGGTCATATTGGCCTTGATAATGCCCGAAAGTTCTTGCACACCTTCCATGGGGAAAGCCTTCGACAGTTCACCCAGGTTGAGGGTGCCGTCCAGTTTCATGTTGACATTCGGGTCGGATTCGGGTGTTTTTAAATAGAAAAAGCCTTCCAGCGGATTAGAACCAACCACCAAACTGAATTTAGGCACGTCTATTTTCATATCGTTCAGGCGACTCGATGGGCTATTAATCGACGCATCCACATTGATGTTGCGCACCCCGAGCGGCAGATTCGGATATTTGAAATCGGCATTGCCCACTTTAAAATCGAGTTTAAAGGCCGGATAGGTGGTTTCGTTATACGTACCTTTTACAAAACCGGCAAATTGTACCGTTCCATTGGCTTGCACCCCATCAAAATCCTTCGTGTAGGCACCTGGAATAATCGACAACAAACTTTTAAACGTGTTGGAGGGGGTACCGAAACTCATATCCATCACAATATCTTCCTTGGGCATTTCTACCCAGCCATTCAACATGACCTGTAACGCATTGACTTTTAAGTCATTGTCTTTAAACTCGAAGCGCATTTTATCCATATCGGCGCCTAAGGTGGCCTTCCAATCGGCTTGTGCATTGCTCAAATACTGCATGCCGCCATAATTGACCGACAATTGTTTGGCCTGGGTTTTCATCACCAGGTCGTACACAGTAGCGGTGAGTTCACCGGAGCCTGAATGGTCCAGTCCGGCCAGTTCCATCCGCATATCCAGGGAGCGATCGTCGTATAAAATTTTACCCCGTTCGATGGCATAATAATCGAGTTTAATCGGGCTGCTGGCGCTGGTGCTGGTGCTGGTCGTGGTGGTAGCCGTTGGATCCGGCTTGGTGATGTCGTAATTTGCACTTCCATCGGAAAGCACATACACCTTAATATCAGGTTCCAAAAAATACAGGCGTTTGATGGTCACCTGCGAACCGAAAATAGCCGACCAAAGATCGAGCGCGAGGTCGAGGCGTTTGCATTGAATCAGCTTCACCCCTTCAAAGTGTCCCGATCCGGTAATCTGGAGTCCTTCCAGTCCGACCGTCAATTTTGGAAAATGGCGGAAAACGGAAATGTTGACATCCTCAAAATCGAGGGTGGCCGTCAGGTTTTCATTTGCCAAGGTTTTCACTTGTGCAATGATTTGATCCTTAAACAAATAAGGAATAGCAATGAGTGCTGCCAGTAAAAGCACGATAAAAATGGCAAGGCCCAAAAAGAGTTTTTTCATGGTAGTATTTGAATTCCGAATGCGAAATTAAAAAAAAGACGATGTAATAACGTGTTACAATGAATAAACGATGTGAAGGTCGGCTGAGTTTACATAAAAAAGCAGGTTTTTTTATTATTTTTAAAGAAAAAATGCAATGTAGGAGCAGGGTTAAGCACTACTTTTTACTTTTGACCCATGGATTATCAAATACACTTCCTCGAGAAACAACAAGCATTCGACACAGTCATGGCTTCTATCGCCCAATCGGAGTGGATTGGGTTTGATACAGAATTTGTGGGTGAGAAAACCTATGTTCCGGCACTATGCCTGATCCAGATTGTAACAGCAACGGATATTTACCTGGTTGACACCTTACATATTGCCGACCTTTCCTCTTTTTTGGCCATCGTTGTCGACCCAGCCGTACTTAAAATTACCCACGCGGGCGACAATGACTACCGATTGTTGTACACCTTGTTTGGCACGGTTCCTCAAAATACGTTCGATACCCAAATTGCCGCAGGGTTTGTTGGATACAATTATCCGGCAGGTTTCGGGAAAATCGTGGAAAAGGAGCTGCGCGTAAACCTGGCTAAAAGCCATACCGTTGCCGATTGGGAAGCGCGTCCGATTGATCCAAAAGCGCTGAGTTATGCTGTGGAAGACGTAAAATACCTGCCCGGTTTGCACCACAAACTCACCCAAAAACTGCGCAAACACAAACGGGAAAGCTGGGCACGGGAGGAAAACCGCAAGTGGGAAGCCGCCTCATTTTATCAGGTTGATCCTTATAAAGAGGTGTTGGCCAATGAATACATCCACCAACTGGAATATAAAGATAAAATTTTCCTGATGCGCCTGTTTGTTTGGCGGCGGGAAAAGGCAGCCGAATTTAATATACCCAAAGAAACGGTGTTGCAAAGCCGGCATGTGAGCACCGTTTTGCGGGCCACCAAGGATGGTCCGAGCGGTTTTAAATCGAACCGGACCCTACCGGAGGGAATTTGGCGTAAATATGTATCCGACTGGCAAGAACTGATCAAAGGCCCTGCGACAGAACGCGAACGCGCGTTTTTGGAAGGTTTGCCCAAACCCATCCCCGAGGATCCTGAACGCGAATGGACGATGGAATTGCTCTACCATTTTGTTAAAAAACAGTGTATTGAGCACGAAATCAGTGCGGCCTTGCTGTTTCCAAAAGGCGATTTCAATAAATTAAAAGCGGGTCACGGCGATTTTGATCCCGCCATTTTGCAAGGCTGGCGCGCCGAATTGATGGGGGCTAAGTTGGTGGAATGGCTCACTTCCGGCGGAAAAATAAACCTGGGATGGGATGGCGATGTGTGCAATTTGACGATGCATCCTTAGAGCCTATAAATCCTGGACCGCTCCGGCATAAACGGTAAACTTATCTGCTCGACAAAAAGCGAGCAGCGTCAAACCCAGTTCCCGCGCATAATCGACCGCTAGCGAACTGGGGGCGGATACTGCCGCCAACACAGGAATGCCTGCTACATAGGCCTTGCTTACGATTTCGTAGGAAATGCGGCCACTTACGATGATGCAAAATGCGTCCCCCAATTGGCCATCTAAAATCAACTGACCCACCACTTTATCGACCGCATTGTGGCGCCCAATGTCTTCCTGCAACGTAAGCATGCGACCATCCAGGGTAAATGCTGCGGCAGCATGCGACCCGCCCGACTGCTCAAACGTATTTTGACCAGCGCGCATTTGTTGGAACATTTGCTGGACGGTAGAAGACGATAAGATGCCCGGTTTGTCCGCCAAACTTTGTCCCGGATGCAAATCCACCAATTCAGTATTACCGCATATTCCACAAGAAGATACAGATAGTAAATTTCTGCTATTCAAATCGCGTTTGCCCAACTTTTCGGGATCTACTTTAACTGCCACGGCCGTAATATAGCCGTATTGATTGCGCGCCTCCACCGTTATTTCAGGATGTTCCTCCAGGTCGCGGTACATATCTTCGGCATACAACAATCCTCGCACCAAGGCAGCCTCATTGCCGGGCGTACGCATGGTGATGGTAAATACCGATCCATTGATCGCAATACGCAGCGCTGCCTCGGCGGTAAGGATATCCTCCACCGCCGAGGCATGGCCTTGCTGGTATTTTTTGGCTTGATATTGTAAAATGGCCATCGAACAGTTGTTTAAATGCCCTACGACAAACCCGAAACCTGTCCATTGGCATCGATATCCATGCCTTCGGAAGCAGGAACGGCGGGTAAACCGGGCATGCGCATCATTTCACCCAAAATTGGAATCACAAAACCGGCCCCTGCCGCAAATTCAAATTCACGCACCGTAATGCTAAAGTTGCGCGGACGGCCAATTTTGGTTTCATCATCCGAAAATGATTTCTGGGTTTTGGCCATACAAACGGGCAGTTTATCAAAACCCAATGCAGCGATGGTTTTTAAGCCAGCACGCGCTTGGGGCGTGTATTTTATATCATCTGCACCATAAATTTCGGTTGCGATGATTTTAATTTTTTCTTCAATGGATAAACTCCAATCGTACAAGGGTTTGAAATGATTATTGCCGGCCTCAATGGTCGCAACAACAGCCGATGCCAGGTCTTTCGTGCCTTCCCCGCCTTGTGCCCAGCAAGCGCTCACGACCGCCTGTACGCCCATGCCCGCGCAGGCCTGTATGACAAAATCCACTTCTTCCTTCGAATCGGTCGCAAAACTGTTGAGTGCAACCACCGGCGTTAAGCCAAACTTTTTACAGTTTTCGATGTGTTTTTCCAGGTTTTCGAAACCTTTTTGCACCAATTCGAGGTTGGGCGTGTTGTAATCGGCTTTTTTAGCGCCGCCATGATGCCGCAATGCGCGAATGGTGGCTACCAATACCATTGCATCGGGCGCCAACCCAGCGTACCCGCATTTGATGTCCATGAATTTTTCGGCACCTAAATCCGCGCCAAAACCCGCTTCCGTCACCACATAATCGGCCAAAGAAAGCGCCATTTTCGTGGCCAAAATCGTATTGGTACCCTGTGCAATGTTGGCAAACGGACCGCCATGGATGATTGCGCCATTGCCTTCCAAGGTCTGCACCAAATTGGGCTTAATCGCATCTTTCAACAACAGCGCCATGGCACCCTGGGCCTTCAAATCGCGGGCAAACACCGGTTTTTTATCAAACGTAAAGCCCACCAGGATGTTTCCGAGCCGCTGCTTGAGGTCGTCGATGCTTTGCGACATGCACAAAATGGCCATTACTTCCGATGCGGGGGTGATGTTAAAACCATCTTCCCGTGGCACGCCATTGCCCGTTCCGCCCAAACCGATCACGATCTTGCGCAATGCCCGATCGTTCATGTCCATCACCCGTTTCCACACAATGGTCCGCGGATCAATGTTCAGGTTGTTTGTTTTGCTCTGTATGTTGTTGTCTAACAAGGCCGAAAGCAAATTATTGGCCTTTTCAATGGCCGAAAAATCGCCCGTAAAATGCAAGTTGATGTCTTCCATCGGAATCACCTGTGCGTAACCGCCGCCCGCAGCGCCGCCCTTCATCCCAAAAACCGGCCCCAACGATGGCTCGCGTAAAGCCGCCATAGCGTGTTTCCCAATTTTATTCAATCCATCCGTCAATCCCACCGTCGTGGTGGTCTTCCCCTCCCCTGCTGGCGTGGGACTGATCGCACTCACCAGGATCAATTTACTTTTTTTGATCCGATCCGGATTCAACAAATGCAAAGGCAATTTGGCCTTGTACTTACCATAAAATTCCAGGTCATCTTCAGCAATTCCCAGTTTGGCAGCAATATTTTTAATGGGCTGAATAGCAGCCTTTTGCGCAATTTCTAAGTCGGAAAGAAACATTTCTTTTAATGATGAATGATGAATGATGAATGATGAATGATGAATGATGAATGATGAATGATGAATGATGAATTTATTCATCATTCATCACAACAACCCCACCGGGGTCAAAACCTGAAAAACAAATCATTACGACCCCAGCGGGGTCGCATCTTAGTAGCCACAAATATTCGGAATAATTACAAATTATTTTTAAAAATTTCAAAACAAAAATACCACAATTTAAAGTTAATCCAAATTAAGTCAATGAATTTAAAATCTATTTATCATCTAAGCAACCAAGATGAATTTCAAAGCTACAAAACAATTTATCAAAAAATGTAAGCAGAATTTTGGAAAACCCGCCCAGATTAAAAAAATTCATCATTCATCATTCATCATTCATCATTCATCATTCATCATTCATCATTCATCATTCATCATTCATCATTCATCATTCATCACTCATCACTCATCACTCCTCACTCATCACTCCTCACTAAAAATGTTTCCCCGCCCCAAACACATGCAACAAATAAGGAAACACGGCATCCATGCTTTCCTGGGCGCCTTTGGTGGAGCCGGGCAAGGCCAAAATCAGCAGTTTGTTTCGGTAGCCCACGACGCTGCGCGAGAGCATGGAATAGGGCGTGCGCTGCTGACCGTACGCGCGGATGGCTTCCGCGATGCCCGGAATTTCGCGGGTAAGCAGGGGACGCACGGCCTCCGGGGTGACATCGCGCGGGGCTAATCCGGTGCCCCCCGTAATGATGAGCATTTGAAAATCAGCGGCTTCCAGTTGGAGTACTTTGGATTGTATGATGTCGATTTCATCTGGAATAACGCTGTATTCTTCCACCGGTATTTCCAGGCTGCTGAGTTTGGCGATAATGGCCTTGCCGGCACGGTCTTCTTTTTTGCCTTGAGAAACGGTATCGGAACAGACAAGCACCGCGGTGCGCGGCTTCTTTTGGTTTAGTTCGCCATATTGGGTTTTACCGCCCGTTTTTTTCAATAGTTTAACGGCATTGATTTCGATATGCGGATCGAGGGGCTTAAGCATGTCGTACACGGTTACGGCTGCGACTGTTGCGCCATACATCGCTTCTACTTCCACGCCGGTTTTGTAGATGGTTTTTACTTCTACTTCGAGGATAATAGACAAGCCTTCCACGCGAAAATGCAGGGCAGCAAACTCTACGGGCAGCGGGTGACAATCCGGAATGGTATCGCTGGTGCGTTTAATGCCCAATAATCCGGCCGTTTTGGCCATTTCGAACACATCGCCTTTGGGTACCCGTTTTTCTAGCAAGGCATCGATGGTGCTTTGTTGGCTTACTTGTACGGTCGCGGTCGCACAGGCGTAACGCAGGGTGTGTATTTTATCGGTGATATCGCGCATCGCTTACGTTTATTGATTGGTTTTCCATTGATGGGCATCATCTTCCAATATTTCTTTGCCCCAAACCGGCAATTCTTTTTTTATGCGTTCCACGATTTCAGTACATGCTTCGATGGCAGCTGCTCGGTGCCGAGAAGTAGTCATCACAAACAAACAAATTTCGCCCACCGCAATCGTACCTAAGCTGTGGTGTACATGCAGACAATGCAGCGGGTATTTTGCAAAAATAGCCTCCCGAATTTCATGGTATGCCTCCAAAGCCATTTCCGGATAAGCCGTGTATTCGATGGCGCGCACGGTTTTGCCTTCCACCACATCGGCGCGCACTTGTCCGAGAAAAATGGAATGTGCCCCCGCATCGGCTTGGGTGTGGTGTTTGGCGATGACCGAGGCAATAAAATCGGGCGCTACAGGACCTTCGACAAATGGATTTTTTCGCTTTTTTTCAGACATGGTGGATGTTTTTAGCATTATCCTCCCGCAAATGGGGGTAAAAGCGCAATTTCTGCCCCGGGTCGCAAAACCTGGTCGGGGGCTGCTATGGTTTTATCGACGGCTATGGCAAAGGTATAATCCTGCAAGGATGGAAAACGGAGATATAAAGCAGCCAACAAAGACTTTGTATCAGGCAAAGGATCAATTTCCAAAGCGCTACAACCCGTGGCTTCGGCAATCATGCCAAAAAACTTGATTGTTTGATGTAAATCGCTGGGCGTGTTGACATTACGCAAACTTTCCTGCCACGCTTCCAGGTTGATTGTTTGCACGCCCGGAGCCTCGCATTTCAAATAATCCTGCATTTTATAAGCACCATTATGCAAGGCATCTTCCAAACTAGGCAAACAAATTTTACTATACACGGCAAAAAGCGGTTCCAACTGACCCGCAATTGAACCTACCGTAACACCATGATTTTCTGAATGTCGTGCTGTTAAATGTTGAATAGCATCCACTTGAACAGAAGGCATGTCGCAAGCCAAAACCAAGTTATGGTCGCGTTCACTGTGCATCAAACCAGTGTAAATACCACCCATGGGGCCACAATCCGGGATGATATCCGCAAAAACAGGATAATTAAATGCCTGATAGGCAGGCGCATTGGCAATAATAATCATCGGACATTGCAGCGGAGCAACCACTTCGAGGATATGCTGCACCATGGGTTTGTCTTGCAGCATCAATAAACCTTTATCCTGGCCCATGCGCGTGCTTTTACCACCCGCTAAGAGGATGATACCCAGGAGATTAAGATCCATACGACATTGTACTTAAGGGTAAAAGATGTACTTCCGCCAGGTCCCCCACTGCGTAAGAAGTTTCAGCCGGGATAAATGCCAACGCATTCGCCATGGCAAAAGAATGCAACATGTCAGAACCTTGTTTATCAAGGATTTGTACTTGGCCATCTGCTACTTTTGCCTTCAAAAACAAGGCACGGTTTGCCTGATTTTCGACGGGTTGCAGCAAGGGTAAAAATTGAACCGGCAACAATACCTTTTCATGGCCTTTCATTTTTAACAAACATGGTCTTACATATTCATAAAAACAAGTAAGTACAGCTGCGGGATTTCCCGGAAGGGCAAACACCGTTTTATGGTTCAACTTTCCAACGAACAAAGGTTTGCCCGGTTTTTGAGCCACTTTATAAAACAGGGTTTTTACCCCTAATTCGGCGAGGGCAGGCCCCACAAAATCATATTCCCCAACTGAAATCCCCCCGGTTATGATCAAAACATCTACTTTTTCGAGTAAATCGGCGATTACCCGACGTGTTTCTGCTGCATCATCCGCGACCGATATTGCGTACATCGACCGCATATTCAATTCATTCAGGGCTGCCTCCAATAAAATCCTATTAGATTCATAAATTTCACCCGGTTCCAGGTCGTGCTCTGAAGTTTGCAACTCATTTCCGGTTGTTAAAATTGCCACGCGCACCGGATCATATATGTTTACGAACCTGACCCCCATACCGGCCAAAAAACCAAGCGCGGCCGGATGGATGAATTGCCCTGCCTCCAAAACCCGTTCCCCTTCCCTAATTTGGGAGCCTTGGTATCGGATATGGTTGCCTTTTTTCAATTCCGAGGCTTCAACGACTACTAATTGTCCGTTTTGCACTGCTTTCTCCTGCATCACTACGGCATCTGAACTAGCAGGCACCCAGGCACCCGTGAAAATACGCACACACTGTCCAGGCAAAAGTTCAATCAAACGCGTATCACCTGCCTGCACACTATCAATACAAGAAAAAGTAGTGCTTCCATCCGAATTGAAACAAACCGCATACCCGTCCATGGCCGACATATCAAACATCGGTAAATCCACCGGAGCATACACATCGTCGGCAAGTACAGATCCCAAGGATGATGAAATTTTCCAATATTCCCAACCAAGCACCTGGGTGGCGTCCAACAAAATCTTTTGTGCTGTTTTTGGATCAATCATGATAAGGTAACCTTGAGTTCCACCACAAAATACGCACCTTTTTTGCCGGCTTCCAAATGGTGTTTGCCCGGATACAACAAATCCAGTTGGCGTTGCACATTGGGCAGGCCGATTCCTTCCGAAGAAGGTGGCGGCGGTATTTCCCAGTCAATCGTATTTTTTACCGAAAACACCAATTGATGCGCTTTTAATTCCAAGTGGATCAATATTTCCACCGCACCGGTCATCGCGCCAGCGCCGTGTTTAAAGCTGTTTTCGACAAAAGGCAGCATCAACAAAGGCGTGATAAGTACACCCGGCTCATCTATATTTTCCTGATAATCAACTGTTAATCGATCATTGTAACGCAATTTCTCCAAGGCAATATAATCCTGAATCACCTGTGCTTCCGATTCTACCGGAATCCTGGGCGCCCGACATTCATACAACACAAAACGCATTATTTTAGACAGCATCATGACTGCATCAGCCGTGAGGTCCGATTTCTTGCGCGCCAGGGCGTACAAATTATTGAGGGTATTGAACAAAAAGTGCGGGTTGGTTTGTGCCCGCAAAAAACTGAGTTCGGATTCGAGTTTTTCGCGAATCAATTGTTGTTCTATTTCCAAACTTTCAAACTGCAAACGCACAAACTTGATCGAACAAGCGGCCGCCAGGGTAATGAAGCAATCAAATGCCGTGAGCAACAAGGTTTTAGCATCCCAAAAGCCCATCGTTTGACCATGTAAGTACAGCGGCGCATACAGATAATCCATTACCAAACGGTACAAAATCATGCAAACCACAAAGGCCAACAGTAAAATACCCAACAATTTGCTGAGCTTACTGCGTTCCATGTACAAAGGAATAACCTGGTAAAACACAAAGTAGGTCAGCGCAATTTTTACAGGCAAAGAAAAACTTTCTGCAACCAAAGCCTGCCCAAACGCCCGCTCCAGATCACCCTCATATCCGAATAAAATATCCGATAAAAGGGCATTTAAAGGCAGGTAAACCGCCCAAAACAACACATGCAATCCTATTCTATGCCAATGTAATTCGTTCCAATTAAGCATTCCATTCAATCGTTTCAAATCCGGGTGTAATCGACAACGTATAAAGTGAACGGTCGCGCAGTCGAATTTCCTTGATCGGCATTTCTACCCCGTCTACCGTGCAACGTTTCAAAAACGTAGGGAATCCGACCAAATAAACTTTCACCGCAGAATAAGTAGGAATATAGGTTCCTTCTACGCGTTGGCGCAAGGTAAATTTGGTATCGGTGCCCGCCGTTTCAAAATATTTCAAACTGTACATTTCGTTCAAATAATCGTAACCATCCCCCGAATCTTCATACAAATGGCTCTTTTCTGTGCCATTTTTGTAATAAACATACAGGGTCAACTCTTCAATGGGCTTTTCGCCAGTCCATTGCATCACCGGATAAATGGGCAAAACGGCCCCTTCCCGGATAAAAAATGGCACTTGATCGGGCATCACATTAACAAACATTTCTCCCGACGCCGGATGGCCTGTCCAGAAATAATACCAATTTCCTTTAGGCAAATACACCCCTTGGCGCTGCACCTTGGGTTGTATTACCGGACTCACCAGCACGTGTTCACCAAACAAGAAATCGCGTTCTTGCTCGAATAATTTGGGGTCGTTTTGATCGGCAAAAACAAGGTGCCGCAACACGGGCGTTCCGTCCTGGGCACTGCGCCACATTGCGGTATACAGGCAAGGTAATAGATGGTAGCGCAACTCGATGGCTTTTTTCGCCAAATCGGTCCATTTCTCCCCGAAAGACCAAGGTTCCTGGTCTGTTTGGTGTAAAACGGGGTCTGTCAATTGTGCCTCTTCTGCGGGCATTGCATCGCCACTTTCATGATGGCCCATGCTGTGCACCCGCATTAATGGATGAAAAACCGACAGTTGTAACCAGCGCACAAACAACTCTGCCTCGCAGGAACCCGCAAATCCGCCAATGTCTGTTCCACAAAACGAAAACCCGGAAACGGATAGCCGCTGACATTGAATATTGGCAACTTGCAAATGCTCCCACTCCGAAAAGTTATCGCCCGTCCATACCGCTGCATAACGTTGGCCGCCGCTAAAGGAAGCACGGGTAAGTAAATAGGGCCGTTTTTCGGGCTGCAGGGTCCGGAAACCATCCCATGAAGCCTGGCTCATCAACAGGCCATATACATTATGAATCTTTCGGTGACTACTTACTTGTCCATCCCCATCGTGCATCACAAAATCGGGCAGTGTTTTATGGTTCACATGAAACACCGCAGGTTCATTCATATCATTCCAAAAACCGGCCACGCCTTGTTCCTGGTATAATTCGGTGTACAAATTGCCCCACCATTTGCGCACTTGGGGGTTGGAATAATCCGGGAAAGCACAAAATCCTGGCCAAACGGGCGCTTTTGCTACTCCGCCATCGGCAGTACGCACAAACATTCCTTTGGCCATCCCTTCCTGATATACAGCATAGTCCGGATCTTCCTTGATGCCGGGATCGATCATTACCACCGTTTGGAACCCGATTGCTTTGAGTTCGGCAATCATTTTTTTGGGATCCGGGAAATGCGATTTATTCCAGGTAAAACACCGGTAACCATCCATATAATCAATATCCAGATAAATGGCATCACACGGAATTTCCAGGTCTCTGAATTGCTGGGCGATTTCAAGCACCCGGCTATAAGGGTAATAACTCCAGCGGCATTGGTGATATCCAATGGCCCACATGGGTGGTAGTTGTAATTTGCCTGTCAGGCGGGCATATGTGCGTGCAACCTCCTGTAAACCAGGACCATACATAAAATAATAATCCATGGTACCGCCATCAGCACTTATGATGGTGGTATCCGGATCGGTATTTCCGAAGTCGAAATGCGACTTGTAGGTATTGTCTAAATAAATACCATACGCAATACCCTGATTTAAAGCATAATAAAACGGAACAGCGCGGTAAAGCGGGTCTGTTTCCCGGCCAAAACCAAAGGCGTCGGAGCACCAGTTCTCAAATTTTTTACCCGAAAGGTTGGTGCCGCAGGTTTTATCGCCCAGGCCATAAATCAGTTCTTTGCGGTGCAATTTTTTTTCAACCCGAACATCACACCAACCGTTCATGATGGTGCGTTTGGCCGAATAGCCTGCTGCATCTTCACAAAGCACACGGTCGTCGAGGTCATAAAATTTCACCCGCAGCCCCGATTTGGAAACCACCACTTGCAATTGTTCAGAAACGATCAAGTATTCGTTGTCATTTTCATGCAGGGTTACATTTACCTTTTCTGCTTGAAAATCGGGATCCAGGGCATAAGAAAAATCGGGTGCAAAAAGTCCGTCAACGGCATAGCGCAACCGGATGATACCCGGTGTGTACACTTGAACGCGCAAGGCGATGCCATTTTGGCAAACAAACTCATAGGCGCCGTCACGCCAGCGCACGGTAGCGAGCTCGTCGGGTGTAACTACCTGATATACATCATCATAACGCATACTGACATCTGCGTCTGCAAATGCAATTTCTTTTACTACTTCCGGTATCGGAAGCAAAGGGGTAAGATCCTGCTCTTCTGTCATAGGGATTGTGCTTCGAATTCAGCCCCAAAAATGCGGTGAATTTCGGAGAAATCAGGTATAAATACCTACAATAAAGGCCCCCCCATTCCTGAGGGAGCCTTATTGCTTCATGCAACAGATTAAACGGTCAGAAAAACAGTGTTCCGTTCAGCGTAAAAATAGATGAGTTGTTAATTTGTCCGGTGCTTCGTGGCGCGTATTCTAAAAAAGCGCCATTGTATTGATACAATACCCGGTTATAGGTTCGGATCGAATTGACCCGATAAAAGAAATCTAATTCAAAACGGTCTCCCAAGCGCATTCCAAGTCCCGTTTGCAGACCTAATTGCCAGCGTTTGACCTCATTTTCAGCCAAGGAATTAACCGCTCGATCATTACTGCGGTCGGAAGCCTGAAAAACAACCTGATTCAGCGCAAACACTTTATCCACCTCCACGCTTTGGGTATAACTAATGGTTGGTCCCAGAAAATACCGCAAACGGCGGAAAAACTGTACATAAGCCATCACAGGCATTTCAAAACGATCCAGTCGCTCCAACGGCACATACACTTTACTGGAGGCTGTAGACAAGCCGGTTTGTGGATCTAACAGACGGCCATAACTATCCAGCAGCGATAAATTGCCTGTTGCTTTGGCATAATTCAGGGCACTCAAAGAAGCAACCGGCCTGGTAGACGGGGCTGGACGCAAGTAGCTATAAAATAAACTTGCCGTCAGGCCCCACTTGGCCGAAGTTCGATAATCGACTACACCACCAATACTTGCTCCATTCAGCGTTCTAAAGCGCTCTGTAAAGATGCCGATAGAAGGCCCAAATACCAGCCTACGGGTGGTATGTTGGGGAATGATGCGCAGGATGGTTGGTTCGGGTCGTGTTACTTTTTTAGGCGCTTCGGGTAATACCTCCGCATAAACGGGGGTATTTACCGGGGTTTCAAGACTATTTACAGCAGCCATAGGCAGTGAAAGCGCTTTGTCTGGCTGTGGTATTAAATCATCCAGTGCTGGTTGTAAGACTCCATCCACATTTACAAAGGCCGCATTCCAGTTTTTTGCATCAAAATAAGGAGCAAGCCGATTTGCTTGCGCCAAAACAATCCGGGTATGGTCGGCTACAGCAGGTTTTAACAGCGGGGCATCCTGGGCAACACTTATATAAGGTGTAGTGTTTTGCACTTGCGTCCTTGGGCTTTCGGCCTTTAAAGCATGGGCAGCCACCTGTTGTTGTAAACCCTGATAATACTTACCGGAATACCACCAACCCGCCCAGCCCGAACAAAGGGAGCAAAACACCAATAAAAACCACCAAATAATCGGACGCCGACGTCGCTCTTCTGCAACGGGCATTTCCTCTTCCAGCAACTTGTGCATGGCAGCCCATCCATTGTCCGTAATCCGCTCGTCGAAATTATTCATTTTCAAATTCATAAAAAATCGGCATCAACAGGAAATTCAAATTTTGTCGCAGCCGACTCACCCTTTTGCTTCATTATAATAAAGGTACTGTGGCCGCAATAGTTCCCGCAATTTTTGACGGGCTGTACTCAGATGCCACTTAGAGGTACCTTCACTCATTTGCATGTTTTCTGCAATTTCGGCGTGTGAATAGCCTTCAATTGCATATAAGCGAAACACTTCCTGAGAAACCGGCGGCAACGTGCGCACGGCTTTCAGAATATCTTCTTCGTAAAATTGTTCGTGGCTGCGTTCTGGTACGGCTTGATCATAATCTTCCAGCATTAAAAAATGCATATAACGTGCATTTTCCCTGAAATAATCGGCCATACTGTGGTAAACCAATTTACGAACCCATCCTTCAAGACTCCCTTTAAATCCGAAGGTGTGTATCTTTTTAAATACACGCAGAAATCCGTTATTGACCATTTCAATGGCAACCGTTTGGTCTTTTGTGTAACGCATACACATGCGCATCATTTCGGGAAAAAACTTCCGATACAAAGCCTCCTGTGCACGGCGCTCGTTTCTGGTGCATCCTTGCACCATCTCTTGTTCGGTTATTGTTTTTTTGCCAAAAAGTGACATCAGGACACGGGAGGTGAATGATGATCGGCTATTGGGGCTTCATGATGCGCAATTACCAAAGATACAAATTTGCCAACAGTAAAGCCAAAAAATGTTTGTGCTTATTTGTTTGGGCCTACCAGTGGCAAATTTCTCTAAAAGACAGGAACCTTCCTTGGAAAGGTTGGGTAAAGTTGAAAAAAAATTACGTCGCCATAATATTTTCTAATTGCGCGGCGCGTTCCATCCAGTCATTTTTTCTTGCAAATGCTTGATATTCAGTCTTTTCGCCGCTGTCTAAAGCCCGTTGAATGGCATCACCAAAATGCGCAGGCTCTGTCAAAAAAACAATCTCCTCAAATTCTTGTAGGGGGGCAAAGCGGGTACTAACGACGGGTTTGCCCGCCGCGAGGTATTCGTTTATTTTTAAAGGGTAAATGCCTGCGGTAAATTTGTTTTTCACAAAAGGAATCAAGCAAACATCCATTTGTTGCACCCAGCCTTGTAAATCTGTTGCTGGGAAGGCCCCTGCCAGGTACACATTAGGAAACGCCGATAACTTTTGTTGGATGGACACCTCCTGTACCCTCCCAACAAATACAAACAAGGCGTCCGAAAAACGGCGAAACTGTGATTCCAGCAGCGCAAAATCGAGGCGATCATCTACACTGCCTAAATAACCAATTACTTTTTGTCCGGGTGTTTTTCCGGGTATGGGGGGCAGCATTTCCAGGGGCAATCGGTGAAAAAACTGGTTAAAATCTACCCCATTTTTAACAACCTGTACGTTCGGGTGCTGAGACGCCAGTTTGGTTTGCAAACCTTCGGAACTACAAACCACCGCGTCACAAACCTGAATGAATTGCTTTTCTAGCCTTGGACCATGTTTGCCTGCCCAGTTTGCCGCCGAAATTTCATCATAACAATAATAAAGGAGTAAGCTCTCTTGCAGTTTTCCAGCCAAATGCACACCAAATGAGGGATTAAACGCATTGATTACAACGGGTTGATGAAATTTTAATCGGGCCATTGCACTTTTTATGGTACGTTCGATAAACACACTGTTGAGGCGGTTTACAAAGTCATACAAAAAGGGCTGTTTCAAAAAATTACTGGGAAAAACGGGAGGCAAAGTCAACACCTGTAACGTGCCTGTACCTGTTACGGGAATGCATCGAATGCGCGCCTGCAACCCAAGCATACGCTTACGTGTTGCGGGAGGCTGGGTAAAAAAATCCTTCCAAGTATAGGCATAATCGACATACAACACCTGATGCCCGCGCTCTGCCATACGTTTCATGAGTTCTACGGTCGATTTCAGGTAATTTCCATCCCAGGCGGGAAAAGCGTGACAGACAATTTGCATGTTTTAATGATTAAAAGCGTGTTATTTGGATAAGTTGAGTGCAGCAAGTCGTTTGACCCACCTGCGCAATCGACTGCGTTTTTTCGGAATTTCACCCAGAGCAGTTTCCAGGTTGTCGGGTTTTACTTTATTTAATACCAGCCGACAAGAGTGACCAATAATCTCCTGGGCCATCGAAAGTGCGCGGCTATCAGCGGAGTTCCAGGTACGGGTGGCATCGGCAACCAGCAGGGCGACATCCATTTGGGCCAATTCGGCTACCGGATAGGCACCACTAAGGAGGGCAGGCACTTCAATCCATTCAATATGGGCCCCTGAGGGCAAATCTTTTAATAAATTAATCAAAACCGATTTGCCTTCCCTTGCCCGGGTACTCAAAATAGCCACCCGGGGCACTTCATCTTTGAGGCCTTGTTGCCGCAGGTCCAGGTCGACCCGTTGTCGCAATTGTTCACAAGCGCGACGCACCAGAAATTGATAGTCCAGTCTTTTATGGGTACGCCATTTTTCGGGCAAAATCGGGAAACCCGCCGCTAGTTTCAAATTGGCAATTTTGGTGGCGCGTTCGGGGTCGCGCAACGAATTATCCATGAATTCTTTGGTGATGGCCAGGGCGAGCACCAGGATCATACCGACCATAAAGGACATAATAATCATGGTGGGGCGTTTGGAAGCACCTGCTTTATTGGGATAAAACGGAGGGTCCATTACCCGCAAGGTCGTCGACATCAGCATGCTTTCCTTGTGCAGGCGGGCTTGGTTGAAGGATTTTAAGTTTTCGAGGTAGGCTTGTTCGGTCACCACAATTTCGCGTTCAATGCGTTTTATTCTGCTACCCCACGATGCAAAGCGACCATAAATGGATTCAAATTCAGCACGTCGGGCTTTCAGTATGTTCAATCGGGCCAAGGATTGCTCCACGATGAGCCAATTTTCCAACCATGGTTTTAACAATGCTTGAGTTTCCATGCCATCGGGTGTCCGGTTAATGGCAAAAGTTGCATCCGCGCTTTTTTTCAGGCTTTGAATCAAGGCGGCTTCCTCCTTTTTGAGGCTTTGAATCATCGCCTTGTTGGCCGGGTTTGGGACCGAATCCGTTACAGCGCCAATTTCAAGGTTAGCGAGTTTTGCAGTAATGCTGGACAGCACCTGGCGTTGCACTATCAAATTTTTATTTACCTCTGCCAGGTTTATTCTACTGCCCAGTCTATCCTCGATGTTGCGTCGGGCCGAATCTGCAGCCGCCAAATTCATGATCTCTTTGAAATAAAACTCATCAATATCTTCCTTTTTAGAAGCAATTCGGCTTGTTTGCTCGTAAAAGTTGATGATTTTATTATCTTCCATAAAGGCAAGCAATTCATCTTCTTTGCCTGCGAGCGCTGCCGAACTCTGTAGAGTAGAACGTTCAAAAAAATCGAGCACACTCGTACTTTGTCCTGCTTTTACGGCTAAATGCCGTGCTATGAATATCTTCGTGTGTTTCAACAACGTATTTCGGCAAACAGCAGGATCGGTGGTGGTATACGCGATCCGAATCATATCGGTGCTGGCCTCCCGCTTGATCACCATGGTGGTCAGGTGGTCATACCCAAACAGGTCATGATCACTCTCAAGCAAATCTTTGATCGGGTTTTTATCCCGGCGTTCCCGATACTTTATTACATTTTCTAATGTTTTTTGAACATCTCCAGGCACCACCACCAATTGCCGCACATCTTGGGGCACCATTTTTTGTAACTCAGCAAAGGAGCCAGCGGTAAGGGTGTCATCGTTGGGTTGCGCCAACATCAACGCATCGGTGAGCAACTCTGCAGCAAGGGCCTCCATGGTCTCCCGACTCTTGGCTAGTCCGAGGATATTTTCACTCTCATTGTTGGTGTAACCATAGTCCACTTTTCCGCCCTGGCTGTTGCTGATGTTGTAGGAGGTTACGAGTCCGGTATTGAGAATGGTATTGGAAGTATAGGTTTTTTTCTCATCCCGGCTCGACCAAAAGGTAGACCCACCGGCAATAATACCTGTAAGCAGCATCCATTTCAGGTTGCGCGCTACTAATCGCAAAAATTGTATTAAGGTCATAGTTTATTAAAATTACCCGACATAACTGTCAGACAATAAAACTTTTATCGTTCCCAAATGTCGGCTCCAATATGTTCATAAAAGAGCAAAACCTGCTTTTGTGCTTCAACTTGGGCATCCATTAATTCTTCTTTTGCCTTGTTGTACACAGAACTCAAAATACTGTATTCACTGATGGGCAAATTTCCTTCCTGAAAATATTTTTCAGCAATACTGAAAGTGACACGATTCGATTCCACCATTTCCACCTTGGCAACAACTCTTTTGAGAGCCAATTCTAATTCACAATACATTTTAATCGTGTTGGCGCGAATATCAGTTTGAATCATACCTTGTTCTTCTTGATAGCGCTGTCGCTGTACCCGCAACAATTCTGTTTTCTGACCCCGCGTGAGCACATCTGCCCCGGTAATCTTGAGGGCCACGCTCAGGTTATATCCCGTTTGCTTGCGGTCGGTAAGGACATAACGCGTGCCAAAACCATCCGAACTCGCATCCAAAGCCGAGGCATTGCCGTATAGTCCACTGATATTGGCCGACAACAATTCGGCCCAACTGCGGCGCTGAACCGATATTGCCAGATCTTGCTTGGCCATATCGTATTGCTTCGCTTTCACTTCATGGGAATTTAAAACGGCCAGGTCGCACAAAACAGAAAGCGGTTTCAATTTCAAGTTAAAAAATGCAGGACGTACCAACGCGCTGTCAATCTTTATTTTTAGGATATCTGTAGCTGAACTATCGGATTGCAACACCGGTAAAACTGGTTTTACCAACGAATCCTGAATTTGCGCTTTCACAAGGCCGGGCATAAAACATAATATTACCAGTGCCGCTGTACTCCCCGCTTTCCGAAACAAACGCTGCCAAATGGCCCGACCCCAGGCCGGCATTGGAAACTTCTTTTGCATAAACGGTTTTTCCAATAAGATAAAAAACAAGGCCGAAACACCCCAAACTACCGGCAAACAAATGCAAACCTGCACGATAAAATTGAGCCAAAATCCATTTCCCAGCGCAATTTTGTTCGAAATATGCATGAAGCCTTCCAACATTGGCAGATGGATCAAATAAATGGTGTAGCACATCCCACCCGTCACGGCAATCCAGGTATTTTGAAGCATTTGCCGAAAAGCAACCCCTTTAAAGGCTGCCATGAACAAGGTACACAAAGCCAGGGCAAAAAGCAGGTTTTTCAGATACTCGCTCGACCAGGTGTAACACATTAATACAAAAGCAAGTACTGCTAAAAGGTCCCAAATACGGTGTTTGGCCACGCCCGCCTTCCATTCTGTTAAATACAGGTCGGTTAATAAAAAACCGATCAAAAAATGCTGAATTTGACCCAAAATAGAGGCTTTTAACCAAAATGGGATCGGTCCGCCAGAATAGGTTTGCAAGGTAATGGCCAGGAAAATCACCGCAACAAGCCCGATGCGACGGTACCATTTATTCTGCACCCGAAAATAGGCCATGGCTAAAAAAGGCGCCACGAGGTAAAACTGAATTTCTACCTCCAGCGACCAGGCCACCGGATTGATGCGGGTATAATCGTGAAAAATGAGGTTGTGGGTGTAGGTAACCGTTGCCAGCCAGTGCTGAAACAGTTCGGGCAATAAATAAGTGCCTTTTACCAGCAAAACCAGGGCAAAAACGGTCATCCATATCAGGTAAGGCGGCTCAATGCGGGTCAAACGCCGCAAATAATATTGCTTGAGCGGCACAGGGGGCTTATCGTTTAGGACCGATTTGGCAAAAGGAAGCGCCAATACAAAGCCGCTGATGGCAAAAAACAAAAACACCCCAACGGTGCCCCGACTGATAAAAAAAGCCAATTGGTCGTCAAAAAGCGCAGCAGGCTTGTCTACTTGAGTATACCGATAAAAACGCTCCAAGAGATGCTGGAGCACCACGGGCAAAATTGCCACAAAACGCAAGCCATCAATTTCAGGAAGCCAGGCCGCACCTGATGTAGTGCGCCGGAGTAGATCTTGCAATCGGGTCATATTAATGAAGCATTGTTATAACTTATGCTGTATGCAAAAATGGCTCCATTTCGAAAGAAGAACCCGACGCTTTCGTTTTTTGGTCGTTTTTAAAGGCTAAATTGCTGGTTTTTACCCTTTTTTGGGGAGATACAAATACGCCTGATTCGCGTTCTGTCAGGTTTCGGACGATGCATTTCCCCTTGTGCCAAATTTAAATGCAGGTTGTAAATACTTTTGTTTTTATTTGCGCACACTCCTGTCCAAATTGTCCTGCTATGTACACCGGAAAAGATTTTACCTACCTGATGTTTTGGCATTTTGCCAAAAACAACCTGATTAAAACCATGATTGTCAGCGTTATAGCCGTCATTCTATACGATATACTGGGCTTTCATTTTTTTGCCATTCCTTTTGTTCCGGTGGCAACGATCGGCACTGCCGTAGCCTTTTATGTAGGTTTTAAGAATAATCAAGCCTACGATCGGCTTTGGGAAGCACGCAAATTGTGGGGCGGTTTGACGAACGTAAGCCGCAATTTTTCCATGCAACTCATCGCGCTTGTGGAAGACAAACAAATTGTGAAAGATTTATTATACCGTCATATTGCTTACCTCAATATTTTCCGATTACAATTGCGCAAAACCATTCCGTGGGCAACGAGCAAACAAAACCTGCATCAAAGTTTTAAAGGGGAACGCTCAGAGTTGGAAGCATTTGAGGCCGGATTGCAACGTATTTTAGCCGAAAACAATAAATCGCAGTACTTCGAAGTGCTTAAGGCAAAAAGTAATGCTGCCTCGGGTATTTTAAAAATTCAAGTGATAGAACTGACAAAATTAAAACGCAACCGCACCATCGACGATTTTGAACACAGCGATTTGGTCAAGCACCTCAACGAAATGATGAACCTGCAGGGTGGTTGTGAACGGATAAAATCAACCCCTTTATTCCGTCAATACAGCATTTTCAGCCGTGTTTTTGTGAATATTTTCATCTTTTTGCTGCCTTTTGCGCTCATGAAGGACTTGAGTGCACTGGCAACATGGGGTGTTTGGCTTACCATTCCATTTGCCATGCTAATTTCCTGGGTGTTTTATACCATGGAACAAATTGGCGAATACAGCGAAAATCCTTTCGATAATGCGGTAAACGACGTACCGATTGCCACCATTTGCCGAAATATTGAAATCGACATCCGTGAAATGCTGGGTGAAACAGATTTGCCGGAAAAGATGGTCCCGGTTGATGATGTGCTGTTGTAATTGAGGTATAAAAAACTAAACGCCCGCCATCTTTCGTATATTTTGGAAAGGCCCCGCTTCCTGTTTTTGCTAGTTTGGGATAAAATCCATCTAAAAAGCAATCATAGGTTTGCTACCTCGAAAAAAACAGTGACTTTTGTAACCTCATAAGGTCGTAACAACTGGCCTTGTGCGCTTTTCTAATGCAAGACCAACAACTTATTATCCGATTGCAACAGCAAGATCAAAGCGCGATCAGTACGCTGTATGATGCCTATAGCGGGGCGTTATATGGTGTGGTGCTGCGCATTGTGCAAACGAATGAACTTGCGGAACAGGTACTTCAAGATACTTTTTTGAAAGCCTGGCGCAATGGTGCGCAATACGATGCAAGCAAGGGACGGCTTTTTACCTGGCTACTCAACATCGCCAGAAATACGGCCATTGATGCAACCCGCAGCGCGCATTTCAAAAATGCCCAAAAAACGGGCAACCTCGATCAAATTGTAACCAAAGCAGGTGGGGAAGTACTTAATCCAGACCACTTAGGCCTTCGAGAAATCGTTTCGAAATTGGATGAAAAATACAGTAGTCTGATTGAAATGATCTATTTCAAAGGGTACACACAAGAAGAGGTGGCCGAAGTAACGGGCATACCACTTGGCACCATAAAAACACGCATTCGATATGCCATCAACGAGTTACGAACCGTTTTTGGCGATAACAGGGCGGCTATTTTATTGGCTGCCTGGCTCATCCATTTCATTTAATTTTCATTACCCTTTCTGCTTCAAAAGCAGCAAGTACAACAACAGATCGGATTTTTCCGCAATCATACAATGGAACTTCAATCGTTCATAAACTCAGGATTATTGGAATCGTTTGCGCTCGGTCAATGTACCGATGAAGAGCGCCGTCTCGTAATGCGCATGCGCGACGAGCATCCCGTGGTACAAGCCGAATTGGCTGCCATTGAACTAGCCCTCGAACAATATGCACAGGCCCAGGCAATTGCGCCGCCTGTCGATTTAAAAGCACGGATCATGGACGCAATTCAGCATGCCGAAAAACAGGAACCAGAAGCGCCTGAACTTAACGCAAATACAACGAAAGGCCGTGCAAATAGTCCCTGGCTCCTGGCTGCCAGTGTGGCACTGCTCGCCTTGTCTGGCTACTTGTGGATGGCACTCCAGCAAGCCAAACAACAAACAACTCAATTAGGACAGCAAATAGAACAACTGCGCGTCGATCTGCAAACCTGCAGCACCCGGGCAAGTAGCGATCAAGAATTTGCAAACTTGGTACGCGATCCAGATACCAAACGGATCGAATTGAACAATGGCAAAAATGTATTAACCAGCATTTTTAACAGCGACTTGCGCAACAGCCTGGTGCTCGATCTTTCGGGTGTACCCGCACCAAGCGCCGGAAAATATCTCCAGTTTTGGGCCGTTATTGATGGAAAACCGGTAAGTATGGGCATGATTGATTTCAATTCAATCGGTGGCCACCAAACCTTTAAGTACGTAGCGAATGCCCAAGCATTTGCCATTTCGGAAGAAGATAATCCAGCAGGCAATGCGACGCCAACCACCGTCATTGCACTCGGAAAAACCGGATAAGTAGTCGATAAAACCTGTTCATGGAATGGGTTTTATCGCTTAGTTTGGCATTTTTGTCGTTATTTTAGCATGCAAACCATGTAAATTGTGCTTTTTTGTAGCGCATTTGGGATATTTTTACCACCCAATGCAGATCAATGCTATGATAAAACCCATCCCAGGCGGGAAAATATCCATTTTACTTTCCTTGCTTGACTACATCCAACAAGAACGCGGCCTTTCAAACACCCAAAATATGCAAATGCAGGATAAAAATCAAAAAGCATCCGAAATTATACGCAACCATGTCGGTTTTTCGCTGGGCGCAGCCTTGATTCCGATGCCTGGCGCCGACTTATTGGCGGTAAGTGCCGTGCAGTTAAGCATGTTGCGCCAACTAGCCAAACTGTATCAGGTTGGATTCATGGACGTATTGGGCAAAAACATCATCTCCGCAGTGGCGGGCAGTAGTGCTGCGCGGTTGGGGGCAAGTTTGATCAAAATTATACCCGGTGTTGGCACCATTATTGGCGAACTGAGTATGCCCGCATTATCCGGCGCTTCCACGTATGCACTCGGAAAGGTAGTTGCCAATCATTTTCATCATGGTGGCAGCCTCGACGACCTGGACCTGGCAACCGCCCGCAAAGGATACGAAACGGAGATTTTGGAAGGCAAACAGGTCGCTGAAGAAGTGAGTCGGGCGGGCTCCGCAACCAAATCAAGCACCGATGAAACCATTGATAAAATTAAAAAACTGGCAGAAATGAAAGATGCTGGTGTAATCACCGAAGAGGAATTCAGCAGTTTGAAAAGCCGCTTGTTATCCCAAATTTAAAGGTAAAATAGCGATTTGGCTGCGATCAGCCCGCAAATACAGGAGCATTGAAATTACCAACCGTTACCACCACCCGTGCGCTTCAATTATTTCAGGTCATGCGCCAGGGCGCGGTGTTGCTGGGTAGTGTGCTGTTGGCTAAAAGCGGCCTCGCGACGTCCGATATTGGTGTGTACGAATTGTTGTTGTACATCGGAACGGTGCTTACTTTTTTCTGGGTAAACGGACTTTTACAAGCCATGCCCGCCACCTATTCCAGGCTTTCGGCGGAAGATCAGCAGGACTTTTTTTTTAATAACTTTTTGGTTTTTGCCGGAATCGCCGTCGGGTTGTTTGTCCTGATGTTGGGCGGTCATCAAATCCTGGTGCCTGTGCTGACCGGCATGGCTACCCTACCCTATTATACGCTGTTTTGCCTGTTTTTGCTGCTTAATTTGCCCAGTTTCCCCGTTGAATATATTTACTTGCTGCAAAAAAAACCACATCATATTATTGGTTGGGGTGTTGGTTCATTTGGGCTGCAAGTACTGGCAATAGGACTCCCCTTGTTTCTGGGTTTGGGGTTGGAGCGCAGTTTGCAAGCCATGGTACTTTTGGCTGCTTTAAAATTTGCGTACACATTTTGGGTGGTTACCCGATTTAGCCGTTTGCGTTTTCGGCCCGATTTAATCCGATCCTACCTTGTTTTTGCCGGACCCTTGATGCTCAATGTATTGGTCGGAAATGTGGTGGTGATGTTTGACCATTGGTTGGCAGGCTGGTGGTATCAGGATGAAGCGGTCTTTGCGATATTCCGGTATGGTGCGCGGGAATTCCCCTTGGTTCAGGCCTTGGTGAGCGCTTTGGGCGTGGCCCTGATTCCGAACCTCGCAGCCCATTTGGCAGCTGGATTGGACGATATGAAAGCCATGACCCGCAAATTAGGCAATGTGCTTTTCCCGCTCAGTATCGTTTTATTGTTTATCAGCAAGCCTTTATTTCCGCTGGTGTTCAACCCTGATTTTGCCCAAAGTGCAAGTTTATTCAATATTTATATGCTGATGACCGCCAGCAGGTTGTGGTTGCCTAATTCGATCTTGTTGGCTACAGGGCGAACCAGCATCATTTTCTGGGTTGGCTTGCTCGAATTGGCGTGTAAAGTCGTGTCGGGTTTTGTGTTATTGTACTTTTTTGGGCTTCCAGGTTTAGCCTGGTCGGCGGTACTTACCTTTTGGGTAGAAAAAGCGGGATTAGCCTGGTATTTAAAAGCGAAACAGGGCATTGCCTTGCATCAATGGATGGATATGCGCTGGTTTACAGGCTGGTCTTTGTTGCTTTTGGCGGCGTATTGCGTGAGTTTGGCGCTATTTTAGGGCGTCAATTGCTGCTTGAATAATCGCCACATTGCTTTCCCAGTACCACCATTCCAATCCGGGAATATCGCCGTGTCCACTTTGTTGAACCACTTTTGCTTTACCCGTCAGGTGGAATTCCTTGGCGCCGGTAGTATCGGCAATAAATCGAATATTATCGGGACCAATGCCCGCGCCGGGCATCACCTGAATACGCCCTGCGGCCTGTTGTACCATTTCCTTCAACAGCAACACGCCCGATTCAGCAGTAGCCGCCTGCCCGGAACTTAACACCCGGCGAATCCCCAATTGAATCAAGGTTTCCAGGGCCGCTGCCGGATCTGTGGTGTAATCGAAGGCGCGGTGGCAACAAACCTCCATTTTTCCGGCCACTTCCGTCATTTTTTGGAAAAGCCCAACATCCAGCGTATGGTCGTGGGTGAGCGCACCAACCACCACCCCTTGCACGCCAATTTCTTTACAAAACTGAATATCGTCCAGGATAATTTCCATTTCTTCTTCAGTATAGGTAAAATTGCCCTCCCTTGGACGAATCAACACATGCACCGGAATACTCAAGTGATGGCAGGCGGCGCGAATCAGGCCATAGGATGGCGTAAGGCCGCCCAGGTCCAATCCGGTACAAAGTTCGATGCGTTGAGCACCGGCAAGTTCGGCAATCCGTGCAGATTGTATATTCGTAGCACAAATCTCTAGTAACATAATAATCAGTCTTAGATGTAAGTTTTTACCTTGGGCCTTCAAATTCACACAAAGAATCCATGTTTACACGCCTTTTCATCCTAACCTGCGTACTGGTATCTTTGCGGTTGAGTGCACAAGATCTGCACTTTTCCCAATTTTACAACCAACCCTTGGCTTTAAATCCGGCCGCCACTGGAATTTTTCAGGGTGCCTTTCGGGGGGCTGCCTCTTATCGTTCGCAGTGGACCAGCGTGCCGGTTTCGTATCAGACATTTGCGGGTGCCATCGACTGGAAGCCTTTTCAAGTTGGTTCCAACCAAATTGCGCTGGGATTTTTGTTGCAACATGATGTTGCAGGCGACGGCGGACTTTCCTGGACCCAGTTGGGGGCTACAGGCAGCGTCATACACGCCCTTTCCAGCACCCAAGGTCTTGCCGCAGGTTTTGGCATTGGTATTGCACAGCGGTATGTAAACCTGGACAAATTGACTTTCCAGAATCAATGGGGGGGCGATTTATTTGATCCGGGATTGGCCACCAAAGAACAATTAAACGCCAACAGTCGCGTCCGGCCTACCTTATCGGCTGGTTTTCATTGGTTTTATCAGTCTACAGAAACCAGAACCTTTGTCAAAGCAGGGATAGGTGCCCTGCATCTCAATCAGCCTGATATTAGTTTTTCATCTGATAATAATTTTCGACTACCCATTCATGTAACAATTCACGCGGACTGTGCGTTACAAGTGCGCGAGTGGTTAGATTTGGTGGGTTTTGGATTGGCGCGACAAATGCAGCAGAGCCGTGAAATGGTGTTGGGGGCTGGATTGCGCAGTGTACTCAGCAAGGGGCCCGGCAGTCATATGGCCGCCCGTTTTTCAATGGCGCATCGGCTGGGCGACGCTTGGATTCCAGCCGTACAATTGGAACGCAATAACTGGATATTTGGGCTGAGTTACGATTGGAACAGCTCGCCGTTTCAGGTAGCGACATCCAATCGGGGAGGTTTCGAGTTATCGGCTATTTACCAAATGTTGCCCGCGCCGGCACTCAAATCGTTCAAATCTTGCCCTATTTTTTAAAATAAGTTACTTTTAATCCATTTCCTTGCTTTCATCAAGTAAGGATTTTAATCCCCCGCTTTCCCGAAACCTAATCGGATTATACTTTTTATGAGAACAACGCACACAATATTATGTATTGGCATATTGCTAGGTATCGCGGGATCGGTACGAGGGCAGTCGCTCAAGTCGTTCGAACGCGCAGGGGATGATGCATTTAAAAACAAAGACTTTGGTGCTGCCATTCAATACTACGCCACGGTATTGGAGAAAAATGCTGCTGATTTAGCCATCCTTTGGAAATATGCAGAGAGCGCCCGCCTCATTTATGCCTATGGGGAAGCCGAAAAGTCTTACCTCAAAATTGCAGAAAACAATAAAGCCACAAAAAAATATCCCTTGCTCAAACTTCGGTTGGCCGAGATCAAGCAAGGAAAGGGCGCTTATGAAGAAGCGATCGTTTATTTTCAAGAATTTTTAGCTGCGCCCCATACAACAGATACCAGCCTGCTTCATTTGGCCGAAAATGGCATTGCCCATGCACAAATAGCCTTGCAATTGGCCGGTCGGCTCCAACATGTTGACATTAAGCAC
>Ga0247836_1001037_pt1 | contig 47589 bp, 42 predicted proteins | sample LaCruzMarch2015__4_FD_187116 | JGI IMG/M metagenome (GOLD analysis project Ga0247836, IMG submission 187116) | Freshwater microbial communities from meromictic Lake La Cruz, Castile-La Mancha, Spain - LaCruzMarch2015_14m | ecosystem: Environmental > Aquatic > Freshwater > Lake | place: Spain... | reverse complement strand
TGGAGCTGACCGAACTCGATGCCGAGCTGTCGCGACTGGCGCACCGGGCCGCGCACCTCCCCGAGCAGCAGCATCTCGACGAGGTGCGATCCAGCGAGCGCGGTGCGGCCGACCGGCTGGCCGCCCTCGGCATCGCGATAGCGGACCTCGACGCCGAAGTCGCCCGGCTGGAGTCCGAGGTTGACGCTGTGCGCAAGCGCGAGGACCGCGATCGCGGCCTGTTGGACTCCGGGTCGGTCAATCCCAAACAACTCGAGGAACTGCAGCACGAGTTGGACACGCTGGAACGCCGACAGGGGAGTCTGGAGGATTCCTTGCTGGAGGTGATGGAACGTCGTGAGCAACTGGCGGCCGAACACGCCGGCGAGCAGGCCGCGGTGGAGGGCCTGCGTGCTGACCTTGTCCTCGCCGAGGAGGCTCACGCCCGGGTGCTCGCCGAGATCGAGGCCACCCGCACCGAGCGAGTCGCGCGCCGATCAGAGTTGGTGTCGGGCCTGGATGCTGATCTGGTGAAGCTCTACGAGCGGCAGGCCGCGACCTCGGGCGTCGGTGCCGGCCGGCTGGCGGGTGGTCGCTGCGGAGCCTGCCGTATCGAACTCGACCGGGGCGAGCTGGCACGCATCACCGCAGCCGCCGACGATGAGGTGCTGCGATGTTCGGAGTGTGGGGCGATCCTGCTGCGGGTCCGCGGGCCCGGATCGTGAAAGTGGTTGTCGAAGCCGACGGGGGATCCCGGGGAAACCCCGGACCGGCCGGATTCGGATGCGTGGTGTTCTCGGCCGACCGCGCCACCGTGCTGGCCGAACACAAACAATTCATCGGACAGACCACCAACAACGTCGCCGAGTACCGCGGTCTGATCGCCGGACTCGAAGAGGCACGTCGGCTTGGTGCTGATGAGGTTGCGGTGTCGATGGACTCCAAGCTCGTCGTGGAACAGATGTGTGGGCGCTGGAAGGTCAAGCACCCTGGGTTGGCCGAACTGCATCAGCAGGCCCGGGCGCTGGCGTCGACCTTCGACGGTGTCACGTTCGGCTGGATTCCGCGGGAACGTAACGCTCATGCGGATCGGCTGGCCAACGAGGCGATGGACGCTGCTGGTTCGGCCGGCGATCCGCCGCCGGACGCGGTCGCGGTTGCGCCGTCGGACTGGACCGGCAACCGCGGCGGACCGACCCGGCTGCTGCTGTTACGTCACGGCCAGACGGAGTTGTCCGTGCAGCGTCGCTACTCGGGCCGCGGTAACCCCGAACTGACCGAGGTCGGCCGCCGCCAGGCCGCCGACGCCGCGCGCTATCTGGCCCAGAAGGGTGGTATCTCGGCGGTGATCTCCTCTCCGCTGCAGCGAGCACACGCAACCGCGACGGCGGCCGCGGATGCCCTCGGACTGAGCGTCGCGGTCGACGAGAACCTCACCGAGACCGACTTCGGTGAGTGGGAGGGGCTGACATTTCCGGAGGCGGCGAAGAGTCACCCCGACGTGCACGGCCGCTGGCTGCGCGATACCAGCCTGGCGGCGCCGGGCGGGGAGAGTTTCGATGAGGTCGGGCAGCGCGTGCACCGTGCCCTCGACCGGATCGTGGCCGAGCATCCAGGCGCCACGGTGTTGGTGGTCTCACACGTTACGCCGATCAAAACCCTGCTGCGACTGGCCCTGGACGCAGGCCCGACGATCCTGCACCGGGTCCACCTGGATCTAGCCTCGCTGAGCATCGCGGAGTTCTATCCCGACAACGGTGCATCGGTGCGTTTGGTCAACGACACGTCGTACTTGAGGAGGCCCTGATGGATCAACCGCCCGGCGACGCCCACGCCGTGTGGGAAGAGCATTACTCGGCCACGCCGCAGGTGTGGAGCGGTCGGGTGAATGCCCGACTGGCCGAGGTCGCACCCACACTCGATGGCAGCCGCGCGCTGGATTTGGGCTGCGGCGAGGGTGCCGACGCGATCTGGCTCGCCGAACACGGCTGGACCGTGGTCGCCGTCGACGTTTCGACCACCGCTGTGACCCGGGCACGGGAGGCGGCCACTTCCCATGGAGTTGCCGACCGCATCGACGTCGTCGAGTGTGATCTGACTCGCGAAGTTCCGGAAGGACCGTTCGATCTAGTCTCGGCGCAGTTCCTGCACAGCACCGTCGCGATGGACCGGTCGGCGGTGCTGAGGCGGGCCGCTGCTGCGGTGGCCCCGGGGGGGACGTTGCTGATCGTCGACCACGCCGACGCCCCGCCGTGGGCGTCGCGGCTGCATCACCACGAATTTCCCACTGCCGAATCGGTGCTCGACGGACTCGCACTCGACGGCGCACAGTGGCAGCGGATCCGGGTCGAGCGCGCCGAGCGTTCAGCGCGCGGACCTGGCGGCGAAGAGGCCACCCTGGTCGACAACGTGATCGTGGTGCGCCGCGCTGCGGGAGTCTTGCATCCCGCCGTGGGCATACGGTAGGCAGAGCGGCGTGGACGATACGAGTTCGACCGGCGCCCGGCTGCGCCAGGCGATGACCCGGCGCCTGCTGCGCCGGGGCGTGGCCCGCGGCGAGATCACCCTGCCGGCGGTACCGGACATGCTCGACGAGTACGTGCAGACCTGCGACGAGATGTTCACCGCGTTAGGGGTGCGGTTCACCGCTGAGGAGTTGGCGCACCTTCGTGGGGTCCTCGATGGCCAACTGACCGAGGCCTACGCGGCATCCCCGCGGTCAGACATCGTCATCACCTATGACTCGCCGGTGGGACTGGCGTTGAACTATCACGTCTCGGCCAAGTGGTTCACCGTCGAGGGCGCCTACGACAACTGGGTGGCCACCCGCGAGCCGCCGCTGTTCGGCACCGAACCGGATGCCAGGGTGTGGGCCCTGGCCGGCGAGGCGGACAAGCCGTCGGCATTTCCGATACTGGACATCGGCGCCGGAACCGGACGCAACACTCTGGCGCTGGCCCGCCGCGGTCACCCGGTCGACGCGGTCGAGATGACTCCGAAGTTCGCCGAACTGCTTCGCTCCGACGCTGCGCAGCAGTCCCTGGACGTCCGGGTGATCCAGCGCGACGTCTTCGAGACCATGGGGGATCTGCGCAACGACTATCAGCTCATCCTGCTCTCGGAGGTGGTCTCGGACTTCCGCACCATCGAACAACTCAAGGGTGTGTTCGACCTGGCCGCGCACTGCCTGGCGCCGGGTGGGCGGCTGGTGTTCAACATCTTTTTGCCGCGCGACGGATACGTGCTCGAACCGGCGGCTCGCGAACTCGGCCAGCAGTGCTACACGTCGATCTTCACCGCCGCGGAACTGCGCGACGCGACCGCGGGCCAACCGCTGGAACTGGTATGTGACGACTCGGTCCACGACTATGAGAAGGACCACCTGCCGGCCCACGGTTGGCCGCCCACCAGTTGGTATGCCAATTGGGTCAGTGGTCTGGACGTGTTCGACGTCGCCCGGGATGAGTCCCCGATCGAAATGCGCTGGCTGGTCTACCGCAGGAACGAGTAGGTTGGTGATCGCGGACGAGTTGGCCGGGCGGCCGCGGCGCACCGATTGGTGGGTCGAGGAAAGTCCGGACTTCACAGAGCAGGGTGATTGCTAACGGCAATCCGAGGTGACTCGCGGGACAGTGCCACAGAAAACAGACCGCCGCTCAACCCCTCGGGGATGGGCGGTAAGGGTGAAACGGTGCGGTAAGAGCGCACCAGCGTCCCGGGTGACCGGGATGGCTCGGTAAACCCCACCCGAAGCAAGGCCAAGAGGTCGCGCCCCGCCTTCGGGCTCAGGGTGCGGCTGCGCAGGCGCTCGAGGGCTGCTCGCCCGAGCCTGCGGGTAGGCCGCGGGAGGCATCCGGTGACGGATGTCGCAGATGGATGGTCGCTGCCGCGCCGGGCGTGTTTCGCCGGCGCGGAACAGAATCCGGCTTACAGGCCAGCTCGTCCGCCCCTAGCGGGCCCGGCCGACGGTGCGGCGCAACTCGCGCAGCGCATCGTTGAGCTGTTCGCGGCAGCGGATCGCCAGTTCCTCCTCCTCGCGATGCAGAACACCGTAGGTGAAGGTGTCCTCACCGGCCGCGTGCGCGGCATCAGCCTGCTGCAGTAGATGGATGCGGCTGACCACGCTGTCCTGATGATCGCCCAACAGGGTCTGAATCGTCTTGGAGCGTTGCGCAACCTGGGACTCCCCGGTGGCCGCCGCGACGTACCGAAGTCTCTTGGCGGCCTTGCGGATGCGGTGCAGCGCATCATCGCGATCCGCTGCCGAGGCGGCCTTGGTCGACTTGGTCGCCTTGATGAGTTTGCGATAACTCGACGAGATGTCCGCCGGGGGATGGTCGTCCCCGGAGGTGGGCTCGCCAGTCACGACCAGGTTGTCCAGCGCGTCGAGCAGGCGGAAGTAGCGCGGTGAGCGCATCGCCTTCCAGGATCGCGCAAGTCCCGCCCGGTACCGGCGACGTGCGTCGTCGACGAGTCGTTCCCGGACCGGGCCGCGGAGCAGTTCGGGCGGCAGCGCATCGAGAGCTTTGCGGTACCGATCGGCGAGCACCTCGGCATCGCGAGCGATCCCCAAAATGGCGGCAAGTTCGCGCAACTCGCTCAGAACCGAGGCGTCATCGGTCAGGCCGAAGGCAGCCTCGGAGGCCTGCAGAAGGCTGCGGATCTGCCTGGTCGCCACCCGCATCTGGTGAACCGCGTCGTCGGCGTCGGCCCGCACCGCGCGGTCCCACACCAGGAGCAGTTCCACCTGCTCGGCCACCGCACGGTGAACCGGATCGGTCGGAACGCTGGCGCGTGGGGGAGTCGAGTCGCCCAGCACTTTGGCCAGCTTCGAGCCGTGACCAGCCGGGGAGGCTCCGGCATCGAGCAGACGGTTGCCCAACCGGTTCAGCAGTCCGGCGGCGTCGTCGGATCCCGGATTGACCAGCTCCAGTTCCCACTCCCGCCAGGACTGTTCGTCAACGGAACCGCCGTCGGTCGGATCGATGCGCGCCGCGCTGACCGCGTCGTCGCAGAACTCGGCCAGGGCGACATCGTCGAAGCCATGGATCACCGTGACGTCGCGGGTCGTCGCGATACGCGCGACCGGAATCAGCGCGCGGTCGCGCACGATGGCCAGCACGACGTCGAGCAACTCCTCGGGGATGTCGGCGGTGCCGGTACCAGATCCAAGTGCGGCGCGGACCTCGGTGCGCGCCTCCGATCCGGACGGCAGTTTGAGGTGCCAGCCCGCATCGGGCCCGCCGGTACGCCGCCGCAGCGTGATCCGCCGGGCGGCCAGGTGGTGCTCCGCGGTGTCGAAGTACACGGCCTGCAGGGTCTGTGTCGGTAGCCGATGGGTCCGCGTCACCGCGAGGAGTCCGTCGAAGGACGGTTGTCCGACCCCCTCAGTGACGTCGAACTTTCGTTCCAGTTCGACATGACGGGTCGGTTCACCCGGCTTCGGCATCGTCACCTTCGATCGCTCTTGCTGGTGGCCCGGCCTGGATGGCTCGGCCTGGATGGCCCGGCCTGCTCAGCCCGGGACGTGGACAGTCCAGGGTTACATACGAAAGTGAACGGGTTAGAAGCTGTGTTCTTCGCCGGGGAAAACTCCGCTGGCGACCTCGTCCGCGTACTGCGTTGCGGCGCGGCGTAACTCGCCGCCGACGTCACCGAATCGCTTGACGAATTTCGCGGTCTTTCCGCTGGTGAGTCCGGCCATGTCCTGCCAGACCAGCACCTGGGCGTCGCAGTTGCGGCCCGCACCGATTCCGACCGTCGGGATGGTCAGCTTCCCGGTGATCTGGGTGGCCAGTTCAGCCGGCACCATTTCCATCACCACGGCGAATGCGCCGGCCTCGGCGACGGCAATGGCGTCAGCGACGGTCTGCTCCGCACCGTCGCCCCGGCCCTGAACGCGGAAGCCGCCGAGGCTGTTGACGCTCTGCGGGGTGAACCCGATGTGGGCCATCACCGGGATGCCCGCCGCGGTCAGGGTCGCGATCTGATCGGCTACTCGTTCGCCGCCCTCGAGTTTCACCGCGTGCGCTCCGGCTTCCTTGAGGAACCGCGTCGCGGTGGCCAGGGCCTGCGCGGGCCCACCCTCGTAGCTGCCGAATGGCAGGTCCGCCACGACCAGTGCGTGCTCGGCTCCTCGGACCACGCCGCGCACCAGGGGGATCAGTTCGTCCACGGTGACCGGGACGGTGGTGTCGTAGCCGTAGACGACGTTGGCTGCCGAATCGCCGACCAGGAGGACGGGAATTCCGGCCTCGTCAAAGAGTCGTGCGGTGGAGAAGTCGTAGGCGGTGAGCATGGCCCACCGATGGCCCTCGACCTTCATCCGCTGCAAATGGTGGGTGCGGATCTTGATGCGTGCGGCGGCAGAGCCGCCGTAAAGCGCCTGCTCAGACATGGCTGTCCTCAGTTGTTCGCCGGATCGTTCCTCGTGGCCTGTTTCAGGTCCCCGGGTTCGCGTGACTTTTCCATTGTGCCACCGGCGCAGGCGCGGGGGAATCATCGTCGACGTGGGTTTTCTCACAGCGAAGGCCGCCGTGGCGGGTTTGCGGGATCGGGCTCGGTGCCAGATACGGCGGCCTACCATCGCCCCATGCGGCAATTGCAGCGGCTCAGCGGGCTCGATGCCAGCTTCCTCTACCTGGAAACCCCGACCCAACCGCTGCACGTCTGCTCGGTGCTCGAGTTGGACGCGTCCACCATCCCGGGCGGATACAGCTTCGAGCGACTGCGCGAGGAAATGGCCCTGCGGGTCACCGCGATCCCGACGTTCCGGGAGAAGCTCGCCAACAGCTTCCTCAACCTCGACCACCCGGTGTGGGTGGAGGACGAGCACTTCGACGTGCACCGCCACCTGCATCGGATCGGCCTGCCCGCCCCCGGCGGCCGCGCGGAACTAGCCGAGGTCTGCGGGCACCTGGCGGCCCTGCCGCTGGATCGCCGTCACCCGCTCTGGGAGATGTGGGTGATCGAGGGACTCGGCGGCACGCGTCGGCGGGGTCGGCTCGCGGTGATGACGAAGGTTCATCACGCCGCGGTCGACGGCGTCACCGGCGCCAACTTGATGTCGCAGCTATGTTCCACCCAGCCCGAAGCGCCGCCGCCGGAGCCGGTCGAAGCCAGCGGTGAGGTTAATGCGCTGCGGATCGTCCTCGGTGGGTTGGGCAGGTTTGCCGCCCGGCCGGTCAAGCTGGCGACCAACGTGCTGCCCTCGACGGTGACCACCGTGGTTGAGACGGTGCGCCGGGTCGCGGACGGCCGCGCGATGGCGTCGCCGTTCGCCGCTCCGCACACCCCGTTCAACGCCAGCATTACCGCGCACCGCAACGTCGCCTTCGCCCAACTCGATTTTGAGGACATCAAGACCGTCAAGAATCATTTCAACGTGAAGGTCAACGATGTGGTGATGGCGCTGGTGTCCGGCGTGCTGCGGCGGTTCATGCTTGACCGGGCGGAACTGCCGGAAGCACCTCTGGTGGCCATGGTGCCGGTGTCGGTGCATGATCGCTCCGATCGGCCGGGCCGGAACCAGGTCTCCGGCATGTTCTCCAGCCTGGAGACCCAGATCGAGGATGCCGGCGAGCGACTGCGAGCGATCGCGGCAGACAACACCGTCGCCAAGGAACACAGCGCGGCGATCGGGGCTACGCTGCTGCAGGACTGGAGCCAGTTCGCCGGTCCGGCCGTTTTCGGTGTGGCGATGCGGGTGTACGCGCGCAGCCGTCTGACCGAATCGCCGGTGCACAACCTGGTGGTTTCCAACGTGCCGGGGCCACAGATCCCGTTGTACTTCCTCGGGGCCGAGGTGGATGCGATGTATCCGCTCGGACCGATCTTTCACGGCGCGGGACTGAACATCACGGTGATGTCGCTCAACGGCAAACTCAATGTCGGCCTGATCTCCTGTCCGGAGCTGCTGCCCGACCTGGCGGAGATGGCCGCGGGGTTCGCGCCGGGGATGAAAGAGCTGTTGAAGGCGACCACATCGGGGCGAGTTCGGTAAACGTGGCAGCATGGGGGTATGAGGCTGCTACAACGCCCCCGCGTCACCCGCGCCGCCGTGGTGCTTCCGGCCATTGCTGTCCTGCTCGCGTCGAGTGGTTGCGCGACAGTGGTGTCTGGTACCGCGGTGCTGTCGGCACCCCAGGTCGGACAGCCGGTGCAGTGGGGGCCGTGTCGGCCGGCCGGTGGCGGTAGCGGCGAGTCGGTAGCCGTTCCGACCGGCGCCCAGTGCGGCAAGATCGCGGTTCCCGTCGACTACGACAAACCCGACGGCGACCAGGCCGTCCTGGCACTGATCCGGTTTCCGGCCACCGGCGAGAAGATCGGTTCGCTGATCATCAACCCTGGCGGGCCTGGGGAATCCGGTATCGAGGCCGCCGCCGGGATCGTCGAGGGACTGCCTGTCGACGTGCGCGAGCGGTTCGACCTGGTGGGCTTCGACCCGCGCGGGGTTGGCGCGTCCACTCCGGCGGTGTGGTGCAACTCCGATGCCGACAACGACCGTCTGCGGGCCGATCCGATGGTGGACTACAGCCCCGACGGTGTGCGGCGCATCGAGGGCGAGACGAAGGCCTTCGTGCAGCGCTGCATCGACAAGATGGGCCCTGATTTCCTGGCCAATGTCGGCACCGCGAGCGTCGCGAAGGATCTTGACGCGCTGCGCGCGGCGGTCGGCGACGACAAATTGAACTACCTGGGCTACTCCTATGGCACCCGGATCGGGGCCGCCTACGCCGAGGCGTTCCCGGAGAACGTTCGGTCGATGATCCTCGACGGAGCGGTCGATCCCAATGCCGACCCGATCCAGGCCGACATCGACCAGGCCGAGGCATTTCAGAAGGCCTTCAACGATTACGCGGCGGACTGCGCTGAGGACCCCGACTGTCCGCTGGGTACCGACCCGGCCAAGGCGGTCGACGTCTACCGCGACCTGGTGGATCCGTTGGTGGACACGCCGCTCCCGACCCGTGATCCGCGCGGACTGTCCTACGGCGACGCCCTGGTCGGCACCATCATGGCGCTGTATTCGCCCAACCTCTGGCGGCACCTGACCCGCGGCCTGACCGAGATGACCGAGGGTCGGGGTGACACCATGCTCGCCCTGGCCGACATGTACATGCGTCGCGACCCGCAGGGCCGCTACACCAACGCCACCGACGCCCGCATCGCGGTCAACTGCGTCGACCAACCGCCGATCACCGACACCGCCAAGGTGGTCGAGGAGGACCGGCGACTTCGTGAGGTTGCGCCGTTCATGAGTTACGGGGAGTTCACCGGGCACGCACCGATGAGCACCTGCGCATTCTGGCCGGTGCAGCCGACCAGTACCCCGCATCAGGTGTCCGCACCCGGCCTTCCGCCGGTGCTGGTGGTCTCGTCGACCGGCGATCCGGCGACGCCGTATCAGGCGGGCGTGGATCTGGCCAAACAACTCGGTGGAGCGTTGTTGACGTTCAACGGCACTCAGCACACGGTGGTCTTCCAAGGTGAGCAGTGCGTCGACGACTATGCCGCCGCGTACCTGATCGATCTGACGTTGCCCGCGCCCGGCGCCACCTGCTGAACCTGCCTTTCTGGTACCGCGGCCTTTCCGGTACCGCTGCCTTTCCGGTACCGCAGCCTTTCCGGTACCTACGCGTGACCGTCGACGGCCGCTGAGGTGCCCGCGACCGTGTGACGATGACTGTTATGAAACGTCGGTCCGGTTCGACGGCGCTCCTGTGCGCCATGCTCACGGTCGGCGTCGCCGCCGGGCCGGCCACCGCCACTCCCGGCGGGGATCAAGCGACGTCGGCCCAGCCGGTGTGGGCCGGCTGTGACCGGTTCATCACCGACACGTATCTGCCCACCGCCGAGTGCACCAGCGTCCCGGTGCCGATCAACGCCGCCGATCCCGCCGGGGCCAGGGCGCAGTTGGCCGTCATTCGAATTCCGGCGACCGGCCGTCGCATCGGGGCGCTGCTGATGAATCCCGGTGGACCGGGCGCGTCGGCGGTCGATCTGGTCGTCAACGTCGCTGATGCGCTCTCCGACAGCCCGATCACCGAACACTTCGACCTGGTGGGGTTTGATCCACGCGGTGTCGGGTACTCCACGCCGGAGCTTCGGTGCCGAACCGACGCGGAGTTCGACGCATGGCGGCGGGAACCGATGGTCGACTTCAGCCCGGCCGGCGTCTCGGCGATCGAAGGACTGAATCGGATGCTGGCGCAGCAGTGCCGGGACCGAATGGGTGCGGAGTTCCTGGCCGGGGTCGGAACCGCCTCTGCCGCAACAGATATGGACGCAGTTCGTCAAGCACTTGGCGAGGATCAGATCAACTATCTGGGCTTCAGTTACGGAACCGAACTGGGAACGGCGTACCTGCAGCGCTTTCCTGACCGGGTGCGCGCCATGGTTCTCGATGGCGCCATCGACCCCACTGAGAGCGCGATCGACTCCCTGGTCAATCAAATGGCCGGCTTCCAGGTTGCCTTCACCGACTTTGCGGCCGACTGCGCCGAGTCGTCGGACTGCCCGTTGGGCACCGACCCGGCCCAGTTCGTCAGTCGCTACCACCAACTCGTCAACCCGTTGGCCACCACACCCGCCGTCACGTCCGACCCCCGCGGCCTGAGTTACGCCGATGCCCTGACCGGAACCTTCAACGCCCTCTACACCCCGCAGTACTGGAAGTACCTCACCCGCGGACTGCTGGCCCTGCAACGCGGCACCAAGGCTGACGCCCTGCTCCTGCTCGCCGACGACTACCAGAAACGCGATGACGACGGCCACTACAGCAATGCCCAGGATGCGTTCAATGCGATCCGTTGTGTGGACTCCCCGACCCCGACTGATCCTGCGGTCTGGGCCGCTGCCGACCAGCGCATCCGGGCGCTCGCGCCGTTCGCCTCCTATGGCGAGTTCACCGGCTTCGCCCCCCGCGACCTGTGCGCCTTCTGGCCGGTGCCGCCCACCTCAACACCGAGCTCGGCCTCACCCGCGCCACCCGGCAGCGTGGTGGTGGTGTCCACCACGCACGATCCGGCGACGCCCTATCAGGCCGGGGTGGACCTGGCTCGTCAGTTGGACGCACCGTTGATCACCTACGACGGCACCCAGCACACCGTGGTCTTCAACGGCGAAGCCTGTGTGGACGACGCGGTCATCAGCTACTTCGTTGATCGTGTGGTGCCGGGCGATCTGCGTTGCTAGTTCGCCCGAGGGCGTTTCAATGTTGTCTGCAACATACGGACGTAACGTTGGTTGACAACCCTTATGGTGAACATTAGGAAAATTGTTGAGCCGCAACGGAATAACCCGTTGGCATCGTCTGCTAACGTTCAAAGTGTCGTCATGACCGCGTGCGATCCGGCATGGGCGTCTTGAGAGTTGGCGCCCAGCGGCAGGAAGAGTCCATTAAATGGATGCTCGCCCAGATCGGGATGACGACCCGGTCGAAGAACGCGCCGTGATGGCTCGGCGCCTTCTTCGTGAATTGGCCGCGAATGCCCTTCCGGTCCTGGAGACGAAAAGCCGCGGCAAGGCGCTGGAAGTGTCCTTGAAGCGGCGGTTTCTCAGTCGATTGCTCCGGGCGAGCCGTGGCGGCTACCGGATTTCTCCTGAGCGCCAGATCTGGCGTTTAGGCGCGAAGTGCCTCACTCTTGGAATCGCCGAGGATGGCGTCCTAGGCATCACCGACGACGGCGAGTTGGTCCGAATGAGCACCTGGCTCAGGGCTGACGGCGAAATGCCGATTGACCCCCGCGGACATGGCTCCCGGTTCCGGGGTCGCCTTGCTCGGGCTGCCGAGTCACGGGGCTGCGATGGCTCGGTGTCGACTTCGCCTATTGAGGCTTATGGCGATCCGCAACGTGAGACACGTTTCAACCGGGAGTATCGGAACGTTTTCTATCTTGATGACACCGGGAAACTCGTGTTCGGCCATCTCGGTTCGGTGATCGGAGCCAAGGAGTGGTTCAACAAAGCACTGCTGACGTAACACGGAGTTAACAGCCGCTGCTTAGGCTCGCGCCATGGACCGCCAGAAGGAATTCGTCCTGCGCACCCTGGAAGAACGGGACATCCGCTTCGTCCGGTTGTGGTTCACCGACGTCCTCGGATACCTGAAGTCGGTGGCCATCGCCCCGGCCGAACTCGAAGGCGCCTTCGAGGAGGGCATCGGGTTCGACGGGTCCTCGATCGAGGGCTTCGCCCGGGTTTTCGAGTCAGACACCGTCGCGCGACCCGATCCGTCCACATTCCAGGTGCTGCCGTGGACGACGAGTGCGGGCCAACACCACTCCGCGCGGATGTTCTGCGACATCACCATGCCGGACGGGTCGCCGTCGTGGGCGGACAGCCGCCACGTGCTTCGACGCCAATTGGCCAAAGCCAGCGATCTGGGGTTCTCCTGCTACGTCCATCCGGAGATCGAGTTCTTCCTGCTCAAGGCCGGCCCCTACGACGGGTCTGTGCCGGTTCCCGCCGACAACGGTGGCTACTTCGATCAAGCGGTGCACGACTCGGCGCCGAACTTCCGCCGTCACGCCATCGACGCCCTCGAGCAGATGGGCATCTCGGTGGAGTTCAGCCACCACGAGGGTGCTCCCGGTCAGCAGGAGATCGACCTGCGCTACGCCGACGCGCTGTCGATGGCCGACAACGTGATGACGTTTCGCTACCTGGTCAAGGAGGTCGCGCTGGCCGAAGGGGTGCGCGCCTCCTTCATGCCCAAGCCGTTCACCGAATACGCGGGTTCGGCCATGCACACCCATATGAGCCTGTTCGAGGGTGAGACCAACGCCTTTCACGGTCCGGATGACCCGCTGCAACTGTCCGACGTCGCCAAGTCGTTCATTGCCGGAATCCTCGAGCATGCCAGCGAGATCAGTGCCGTCACCAATCAGTGGGTCAACTCCTACAAGCGACTGGTACACGGCGGCGAGGCGCCGACCGCGGCGTCCTGGGGAGCGGCCAACCGTTCCGCGTTGGTGCGGGTCCCGATGTACACCCCGCGCAAATCTGCATCCCGCCGCATCGAGGTGCGCAGCCCGGACTCGGCGTGCAACCCGTACCTGACCTTCTCGGTGCTGTTGGCCGCCGGCCTGCGTGGAATTGAGAAGAATTATCGACTCGGCCCGCAAGCCGAGGACAACGTCTGGACGCTGACGCCCGAGGAGCGGCGCGCGATGGGCTACCGGGAACTGCCGTCGAGTCTGGGCGTGGCGCTGGGGGAGATGGAGCGATCCGAACTCGTCGCCGAGGCACTCGGCGAGCACGTGTTCGACTACTTCCTGCGCAACAAGCGCGCGGAGTGGGAGGAATACCGCAGCAACGTGACTCCGTTCGAACTCAAGCAATACCTGTCGCTGTAGCAGGCGTGACCGCGCCCTGTCATCGACAGCGATTATCGGGGCGCTACCGTCATGGACGTGGCCAAACCCGCGACGCATCGTCCGCGCCTGCCGGGAGTTGGCCGCCTCGGACTGGTCGAGAAGAGCGCTCCGGCCAATCTCACCGCACTGGGCTGGGACACCGACGCGCACGTGGAGTTGCTTTGGTCGCTGTCCCGGGCGCCGAACGCCGACACCGCACTGCACGGCGTGGTGCGACTGGCTGAGTCCCTCGGCGAGGAATGGCATCGACTCGATGCCGCATTGCTCAAGGACCGTTCGCTACGCGGCCGGTTGTTTGGGGTGCTGGGTTCATCGCTGGCGTTAGCTGATCATCTTGTCGCCAACCCGGCATCGTGGCATCTGCTCGAAGGCGCGCTGACGCTGCCCGGTCCTGAGCAACTGCGCGCCATCTTCCACGAGGCAATAGCCGAATTAGGTTGCGCGCCCGACATTGTCATGCCGAAACTTCGGGCCATCTATCGCGACCGGTTACTAATCCTGGCCGCCCTGGATCTGGCGCCGACCGTCGAGGACGAACCGGTGCTGCGGTTCGCCACGATCGGCGCGCACCTGTCCGATCTCGCCGATGCCGCACTCGACGCGACCCTTCGGGTCGCCACCGCCGCCGTGTGCTCACCCGACACGCCGCCACCCCGATTGGCGGTCATCGCGATGGGTAAATGCGGCGCACGAGAACTGAACTACGTCAGCGATGTCGACGTGATCTTCGTCGGTGAGGATGCCGGGCCGATCACCACCCGGGTTGCCGGAGAGATGATGCGACTAGCCTCCGATGCCTTCTTCGAGGTGGACGCGGGACTGCGCCCCGAAGGTAACCAGGGTGCACTGGTGCGCACCCTGGAGTCCCACATCGCCTACTACCGACGGTGGGCCAAGACCTGGGAGTTCCAGGCCCTGCTCAAGGCCAGGGCGGCCGTGGGCGATGCCGAACTCGGTCAGCACTACCTCGACGCGCTGCGGCCGATGGTCTGGAACGCCTGCGAGCGCGAGGACTTCGTGCCCGAGGTCCAGGCCATGCGTCGCCGCGTCGAGTCACTGGTGCCCGCCGAGGTGCGCGGCCGGGAGATCAAACTGGGGACCGGTGGTTTGCGCGATGTCGAGTTTGCGGTGCAGTTGCTGCAGTTGGTTCACGGACGCACCGACACGTCACTGCACGTCGCCTCGACGGTGGACGCCCTGGCCGCACTGGGCGCTGGCGGCTACATCGGACGCGACGACGCGGCGAACCTGACCGCCTCGTATGAGTTCCTGCGATTGCTTGAACACCGCCTGCAGTTGCAGCGCCTGCTCCGGACCCATCTGCTGCCCGCGCCCGAGGACGACGAGGCGATGCGCTGGCTGGCCCGGGCCGCCCACATCCGCCCGGACGGCACCCGGGATGCGCTGGGTGTTCTGCGCGAGGAACTCAAACGTCAGCACGTACGGGTGTCCCGCCTGCACGCCAAGTTGTTCTACCAGCCGCTGCTGGAATCGGTGGATCCGACGCTCGGCCTTGCGTCCGGGATGTCCGCGGAGGCAGCAGAGCGGCAGTTGGCGGCGCTGGGATATGAGAGCCCGCACAACGCGCTGACCCATCTGGGCGCCCTGGTCAACTCAAGTGGCCGCCGCGGCCGGGTCCAATCGGTGCTGCTGCCGCGACTGCTTGATTGGCTCTCCAACACTCCCGATCCGGATGGCGGGCTGCTGGCCTATCGGCGGGTCAGCGAGGCATTGGTCGACCAGCGTTGGTACCTGAGCACGCTGCGTGATGAAAGTGCGGTCGCCAAGCGGCTGATGCGCGTGCTGGGCACGTCGGCGTTCGTGCCGGAGTTGTTGATGCGGGCACCGGAGGTGATCGGTCAGTACGCCGACGGTCCCACCGGACCCAAGCTGCTCGACGTTGATCCCGACGTCGTGGCGCGGGCGCTGGTGGCCTCGGCCGGGCGTCATCGCGATCCGCTCCGCGCCATCGCCGCCGCGCGAACCCTGCGCCGTCGTGAACTGGCCAGGGTGGCATCGGCGGACCTGCTCGGCATGCTCGACGTCGGGGCGGTGTGCGCGGCCCTGTCGTCGGTGTGGGTGGCGGTGCTGCAGTGCGCGCTGGAGGCGGTGATTCAGGACAACACCGGGCCGGACCCGGCGCCGGGGGTGATCTCGGTGATCGGGATGGGTCGGCTTGGCGGTCAGGAACAGGGGTATGGCTCCGATGCCGACGTGATGTTCGTCTGCGAGCCGGCCGAGGGAGTCGACGAGACGCGGGCGGTGAAGTGGTCGGTGACGGTGGCCGAACAGGTGCGCGCACTCGTCGGCGCCCCCAGCGATGACCCGCCCCTGGAGATCGACGCCGGCCTGCGGCCCGAGGGCCGAAACGGGCCGCTGGTTCGGACTCTGGCGTCCTACGCCGCCTACTACGCGCAGTGGGCGCAACCATGGGAGATCCAGGCCCTGCTGCGGGCCCGCCCGGTAGCCGGTGACCCCGAACTCGGTCGACGTTTCGTGCTGATGGCCGACGCGGCGCGCTATCCGCAGGGTGGTCTGTCGCCGGCGGCGGTGTTGGAGATCCGCCGGATCAAAGCCCGGGTCGACGCCGAACGGCTGCCGCGCGGAGCCGACCCCAACACCCACACCAAACTCGGTCGGGGAGGCCTGGCCGACGTCGAATGGACGGTGCAACTGTTGCAGCTACGGCACGCCCACGAGGTGCCCGGGCTGCGCACCACCTCGACCCTGGAGGCGCTCGACGCCATCGGCGCGGCCGAACTGATGCCGGAATCCGACGTGGCACAGCTACGCGCGGCATGGCTGACCGCAACCCGGGCCCGCAACGCGCTGGTCTTGGTGCGCGGTAAGCCGACCGACCAGCTACCGGGGCCGGGCCGTCAACTCAATGCGGTCGCGGCCGCCGCGGGCTGGCCGGGCGGGGACGGCGGGGAGTTCCTGGACAATTATCTGCGGGTGACCCGGCGGGCCAAGGCCGTGGTGGGCAAGGTCTTCGGGAGCTGATGGATGGACTTCAAGTTTGAGCAGATCGGGGAGTTTGAGCAGATCGAGGACTTTGAGCAGATCGGGGCCGAGGAATACGCGGAACTGTCCGGGCTGTATGTGCCACTGGCCGCGGCAGTGCGCGCCCTGGCGGCCGCAAGCCTGCATACCCGCGTGAACCCCGACACCGTTCGCGATGCCACCACGACGATCAGTGTGGTGACGGAGATGTTGGCCGCCGAGCAGAACGGCCACCTGCTCCGATTTCAGCGGCACGAGGCCACCGGACGACCGGTGGTCTGGTCGAATCCGGTGGTCGGCGTGCGCAATCCGCTGGCGCCGCCCCTGACCGTTCACCATGAGCCCGGCGGACGCTGCTGGAGCGAGTTCACCCTGGGCCGTGTCTATGAAGGTCCGCCCGGTCTGGTGCACGGCGGAATCAGCGCAATGATTCTCGACCAGCTCCTCGGTGAGGTCGCCACCGACCAGCTGACGACACCGAAGTACACCGGCACCATTTCGGTGAAGTACCTCCGCGGCACCCCGTTGGGGCCACTGCGTGCCGAAGCGTTCGTCGAACGTAGCGAGAACTATAAGACCTACGCGCGTGGATTCATCAGCGACGCACAGGGACCGACAGCCGAGGCGGAAGGAGTCTTCATCATGCCAGTGTGGGCGCGGGACGGCGGCGATAAACAGTGAAGTTCTACGTCAGCAGTGCTTTTCTCCAAGCGGATGAGATCATCGAGATCGCCAGGGCTGCCGACGATCTCGGCTACGAGGGCATGGCGATCCCCGACCACGTGGTCAATCTCGAGACCCTGGCAACGCCGTATCCCTATACCGAGGACGGCCAGCGGCGCTGGCAGCCATTCACCGACTGGCTGGACCCCTGGGTGCTGGTCGGGGCCTTAGCCCAGGCCACGTCGCGGCTGAAGTTCGTCACCACCGTCTACATCCCGGCCATGCGCGATCCGTACTCGGCGGCCAAGGCGATCGGCACTGCGGCCTGCCTGTCCGGTGGCCGGGTGGAACTGGGCATCGGGGTCGGTTGGTGTGCCGAAGAGTTCGATCTGCTTGGGCAGTCGTTCGCCAAGCGCGGCAGGCGAACCGACGAGATGCTTGAGTTGATGAAGAAACTGTGGGAACCCGGATGGACTGAATTCAACGGCGAGTTTTACCAGACGCCACGGCTGGAGATGACGCCCACGCCACCGCGGATACCGATCTACGCGGGCGGACTGTCCGACATCGCACTGCGGCGCGCGGCCCGCAACGATGGTTGGATCGGCGATCTGATCACCCTTGATCAGGCCATCGCCTCGGTGGGCCGGGTCCGAGAAGTGCGGGCCGAAAAAGGTCTGACCATGGATGGATTCGTTGTCATCACCCCGTTGATGGACGCCTTCCTGCCCGAGCATTTCGCGCGGGCGTCCGCGGCGGGAATCACCGGGGTGCTGACCATGCCGTGGATGTTCTATTCCGGCCCAAACGCCTCGCTGGCCGAGAAGATCGAGGGTATGCGTCGCTTCCGAGAGGATCTGGTGCCCGGCGATTAGGTCCCCTGAGTGGTTAACGGTTATTGAAACCCGGCAAGCCAGCCTCGGCGGGGGTGATCGGCTCGATGAAGCCCTCGATGGGCGCGGGTGCCGCCTCGGCGGGCATCGGAGCGGACGGCGGCGGCGCCGCCGGCGCCGCCTCCTGGGCCACGGGCGGTTTCGCCTCCGGTGGGATCGGCGGCGCATCGTAGATCGGCGCGTCGGGGTACAGGATGGCGTCCCCATTACGGGTCAGCTGGAACGGGATGGCAAGGCTCTCGGGACCCTTGCCGCAGGCTCCGGCAGTGTTGATACTCGCGTAGCCGGACAGGTTGTCGCTGCTCCACGAATAGTTGTTGACGCCCGGGACCGAGGAGCCGTCGTCACACAGGATGGCGTCCGGCTGGTTGACGAACATGATCCAGGAACCCACCGTGATGAAGGCGGTGCCGGTCCAGGGAGCACGCTTGGAGTTGCCGGTCTCGGCGACCTGAACGCAGTTGTCGCCAGCGTCGGCACACGGGGTCACAGTCCAGGTTGCACTCTGGCCGTCTTCACCCTCGAAGGTGTAGCCGCCCAGTGGGCTGGGGTCGGCCTGGGCCGGGCCGGCAACTGCGAGTCCGGCACCGCCCAGGACGAGGACCGACGTCGCGGCGAGTCGGGTCAGATTCATAGCGCTCCTGGTGCGTGGTCGTCGCGTGCGACGTGTCGGTGACGAGCATCTCACCACCTGCCGGTGAGGATCCGCCCGGGTCTAGACGTCCCAGCTCTAGAAGTCCCAGCTTTAGACGTCCCAGCGCTGGGACCCCCACTGCTATACGTCGTAGTACAGCGCGAACTCGTAGGGATGCGGCCGGATCTGGATCGGCATGATCTCGTTCTCGCGCTTGTAGGCGATGTAGGTCTCGATCAGGTCCGGGGTGAACACGCCACCTTCGGTGAGGTAATCGTGGTCGGCCTCGAGTCGGTCGATCACGGCCGCGAGCGATGTCGGGGCCTGCGGGATGTTGGCGGCCTCGTCCGGCGGAAGCTCGTAGAGATCCTTGTCGACCGGTGCCAGCGGCTCGATCTTCTTCTTGATGCCGTCGATCCCGGCCATCAGCATCGCCGAGAAGGCCAGATACGGGTTACCCGAGCTGTCCGGGCAACGGAATTCCAGGCGCTTGGCCTTGGGGTTGTTGCCGGTGATCGGAATCCGCACGCAGGCCGAGCGGTTGCGCTGGCTGTAGACCAGGTTGATCGGCGCCTCGTAGCCGGGCACCAGCCGCTTGTAGGAGTTCACCGTGGGGTTGGTGAACGCCAGCAACGACGGCGCGTGATGCAGGATGCCGCCGATGTAGTGCCGCGCGGTATCCGACAGGCCCGCGTAGCCGGACTCGTCGTGGAACAGCGGTTTGCCGTCCTTCCACAGCGACTGGTGGGCGTGCATGCCGGAGCCGTTGTCACCGAAGAGTGGTTTGGGCATGAAGGTGACGGTCTTGCCGGCCTGCCAGGCGGTGTTCTTGATGATGTACTTGAACAGCAGGACATCGTCGGCCGCGCGCAGCAGTGTGTCGAACTTGTAGTTGATCTCAGCCTGCCCGGCCGTTCCCACCTCGTGGTGGCCGCGCTCCAGGGTGAAACCGGCGTTCTGCAAATTAGTGGCCATCTCGTCGCGCAGGTCGACGTAGTGGTCGTACGGCGCCACCGGAAAGTAGCCGCCCTTGGGCCGAACCTTGTAGCCCAGGTTGGGGCTGCCGTCGGCCTCGAACGGCTCGCCGGTGTTCCACCAGCCCGACTCGGAGTCGACCTCGTAGAAGGTGCCGTTCATCTTCGAGTCGAACGCCACCGAGTCGAAGATGTAGAACTCGGCCTCGGCGCCGAAGAAGGCGGTATCGGCGATGCCCGTGCTGGTCAGGTAATTCTCCGCTTTGCGGGCCACGTTGCGCGGGTCACGCGAGTAGGGCTCGCGGGTGAACGGGTCGTGCACGAAGAAGTTCAGGTTCACCGTCTTGGCGGCGCGGAACGGGTCGATGCGAGCAGTGCCGGGGTCCGGCAGCAGCATCATGTCGGATTCATGGATCGACTGGAAACCGCGCACCGAGGAGCCGTCGAACGCCAGGCCGTCGGTGAACACGCTTTCGTCGAAGGCCGAGGCCGGGATCGAGAAGTGCTGGACCACACCGGGCAGGTCGCAGAACCGGATGTCGACGTACTCGACGTTCTCGTCCTTGATCAGCTTCATGATGTCGTCGGCTGAGTTGTGCTTCGCCACGTACTAACTCCTTCGGTATCACCCGTTGCGCGTGTGGGCCCGATTGTCCGGGGTCCGCGGCTGACGGTAGGGATGCGATGTTGCACGTCCGTCAACCGAATGTTGCGCTGACGTTACGCATCGCCGCAGCCCCCTATCCTGGGAGGCATGGCACGCGAAATCGGTTCCTGGCTGTCCGGCCCGCAATCGCTAGGTCCCGGTGGTGGATATCCGGGCCAGCGGCTGGGAATGCCGGCCGAGGGGACTGATTCGCTGGCCGGATTGGGCCGCCGGACGGCCGCGTTGATGGTCGATTGGCTCATGGCCTATGGTCTCGCCGGGCTGGGACTGGCAACCGGGCTGCTGAGCCAGTCATTCCTGGCCACCGCCGTGCTGCTGATCTGGTTCGTGCTCGGGGTGGCATCGGTGCGCCTGTTCGGTTTCACTCCGGGCCAGTACCTTCTGGGTCTGCGGGTGGCCTCGATCGACAACCGTCTGCACGTCGGCGCCGGCCGGGCGGCGGCCCGGGGTCTGCTCATCGCTCTCGTGCTTCCTGCGCTGTTCACCGATTCCGACGGGCGCGGCTTTCACGACCGGCTGACCGGCACCGCAGTGGTGCGGCGCTGATCAACGCCGCCGAACGCTGCGCTGCACCCCGCGCACCTTCGCCGCAGGCGGCAGCGGGCCCTTGGGTAGCGCGGCCTGGCCCTTCTTGGTTCCCAGGGCGGTCAGCTTGGACTCCAGGACGTCCATCTGCTTGACCGGAATGTTCGCCGGCAGCCGGTTGAGGTGACGCTCGAGTTTGGCCAGCGGAACCTCGCCGTCGCCGTCGCCAACCACGACGTCGTAGATCGGCACCTCGCCGATCAGTCGCGCGGTGCGCTTCTTCTCCTGTGCCAGCAACGGCTTGGCCCGCGACGCCGAGCCCTCGGCGACGAAGATCACCCCGGGTCGGCCGATCACCCGGTGCACCGCATCGAAGTGGCCGTTGACCGCCACTCCCGGCGTCACCCGCCACTTGCCGCGCATATTCTCCAGCGCCCAGGCTGCCGCGCCAGCCTGGCCTTCAGCCTTGCGGTACACCGACTTCTGGGCGCGGCGGGCGAAGATGATGAAGGCCACCAGCGCGCCGAGCACGATCCCCAGCACGATCATCGGGTACATCACGTAGCCGCCGATGGACAGCGCCACAGCCACCGCTGCGGCCGTGGTCAGGGCGAACGCGCCGATCATGTAGGGCAGCAGGCGCCTGTCCTCTTTGCGCTGTATCTGGAAGGCCTGCCATAACTGGCTCCGGCGCTGCTTGGAGGCGGCTTTACGGGCGATCTTGGCTTCGGCCTTCGCCTCTTTGGTTTGGGCGGGGGTGCGGGATTTCGCCATAGCTCCCAAGGATACGGAGAACCGGATCTAGCCGGGCACAGTCCCCGCATCCAACCGGTGAGCCTGGGCCGCCTGCTCATACAGCCGACCCGCCCGGTAGGACGATCGCACCAGGGGCCCGGCCAGCACGCCGGCGAATCCGAGGCCTTCGGCGTAGCCGGCGAGTTCGACGAATTCCTCCGGATTGACCCAGCGCTCCACGGGGTGGTGGCGTGGCGAGGGACGCAGGTACTGGGTGATGGTGACGATGTCGCAGCCGGCGTTGTGAAGGTCGGCCAATGCCGCCTGTACCTCCTCGATGGTCTCGCCCATGCCGAGGATGAGGTTGCTCTTGGTCACCAGACCGAAGGCGCGCGCTGCGGTGAGCACGTTGAGGCTGCGCTGATACCGGAACGCCGGGCGGATTCGCTTGAAGATGCGCGGCACCGTTTCCACGTTGTGCGCCAACACTTCTGGCCGTGATTCGAATACCTCACGCAGCAGTTGGGGTTCGCCGTTGAAGTCTGGTATTAGCAACTCCACGCCGGTGCCGGGGTTGAGTTCTTTGATGGCTCGCACCGTTTCGGCGTAGAGCCACGCGCCGCCGTCGGGCAGGTCGTCGCGGGCGACTCCGGTGATCGTCGAATACCGCAGGCCCATCGCGGCCACGCTCTCGGCCACCCGGCGCGGTTCGTCGGTATCGAGTTCGGCGGGCTTGCCGGTATCAATCTGGCAGAAGTCGCACCGGCGGGTGCATTGCTGCCCGCCGATCAGGAAGGTGGCCTCGCGGTCCTCCCAGCATTCGAAGATGTTGGGACAGCCGGCCTCCTCGCAGACCGTGTGCAGACCCTCGCGTTTGACCAGTCCCTTCAGGGCGGTGTACTCCGGGCCCATTCGGGCTCGGGTCTTGATCCACGGTGGTTTGCGCTCAATCGGCGTCTCGGCGTTACGCACTTCCAGGCGCAACAGCTTGCGGTCTCCCGGCTCGACGCTCACCTCGTTGATGTTACGGGGGTTGATACGGGTAGCCGGCCGTCGAGTGCGTCACACACTGCCTCGGCGACCCGGTTGCGAATATCTTCGACGCTCACTCGCCGGTCGAGCTCGGCGCTCAGGGAGGTCACGCCGGCGTCGGGGATGCCGCACGGCACAATCGCCGAGTACGCGTCCAGGTCGCAGTCGCAGTTCAGCGCGAAGCCGTGCAGGGTTGTGCCGCGGGCGACCCGAATGCCGATGGCGGCGATCTTGCGGGCCGGCCGTCCGGCGCCCGGTGGCAGCCACACCCCCGACCGGCCCGCCACACGTCCGGCGCCGAGTCCGAGATCGGCGCACACGCTGATCAGTGACTGCTCCAGGCGCCGAACGTAATTGACCACGTCCAGAGGCTCGGCCAGGCCGATCACCGGGTAGCCCACCAGCTGTCCGGGGCCGTGCCAGGTGATCTTGCCACCGCGGTCGGTGTCAATGACCGGGATATCCGCCGGTGGCCGTTCGTGGGCCTCCGTGCGGCTGCCGGCGGTGTACACCGCCGCGTGTTCGAGGAGGAGCAGCGTGTCGGGTCCGCCGGCGACCCTGGCATCGGCGAGTTCGCGCTGGAGCTGCCAGGCGTCGAGGTAGTCGATGCTGCCCAGTTGCCGGATCTGCACCGGGGTCGCACTAGACCGGATGGACTGGCGCACACGACGACGGTACTACTCCCGGGGGACTACTCCTGGGGGGCCTGTTCCGGCGGCCCACCTCCTGGGGGGCCTAGGACGGACCGCGCGTCATGGCGTAGGCGAGGGCCTCGCCGATGGTGTTGTGGTTGAAGGTGAATCCGGCCCGTTCGAGAGCGGCCGGTACCGCCCGCTGACCGCCGAGAAGTCCCTCCTCGGCGAATTCCCCGAGCAGGGTCTTGAGTGCGAAGCCTGGCACCAGCCACGGCGTCGGCCGCTTCGTCGCCCGACCGAGTGCGGCGGTGAACTCGGAATTGGTCACCGGCGCCGGACCGGTGAGGTTGACCGGGCCGGCCAGTGCGGTGTTCTCGATCGCGAACACCAGGGCGCGGATCTGGTCATCGAGGCTGATCCACGGCATGTACTGCCGACCGCCGGCCAGCCGTCCACCCAGTCCCAGCGCGAACAACGGGCGCAACTTGCTCAGCAACCCGCCGGATTTGGAGAGCACCAGGCCGGTGCGTGCGAGTACCACCCGCACCCCGGCCGCGCTCGCCGGTGCGGTGGCGGCCTCCCAGTCGACCGAGAGTCGTGCCAGGAAACCCGTTCCGGGCGGCGCGGATTCGTCGACGATGCGGCTTCCGGTATCGCCGTAGTAGCCCACCGCGCTGGCGTTAATCAACGTTGGAACGCGGGCACTGACCACCGCCGCGCTGATCACCTCGGTGGGGTCGATCCGGCTGTCTCGCAGCTCCTGCTTCACCGCACCCGACCAGCGTCGGTCAGCCACCCCGACGCCGCACATGTTGACCACCGCGTCGACGCCGGCGAGGCCGGCCGGGTCGAAGTCACCGCTGTCGGGATGCCAGCGTAATTCGTCGCCGTTCGCCGGTGCGCGGCGCACGATTCGAAGTACCCGGTGGTCAGCGGCGCGGAGGGCTGAAACAAGGGCGGTGCCGATCAGCCCGGAGGACCCGGCAACCGCGATGACCCCGGGTGTTTTTTTGGTTGCCACCTCAGAGCCCGAGCTCGGCCTCGAAGGCGCCTTCCTCGAGCCGCCGTCGGACCGTGGTGAGGAAGCGGCCCGCATCCGCGCCGTCAATGAGCCGGTGGTCGTAGGTCATCGGCAGGTAGCAGATCGACCGCACACCGATCGACTCATTGCCCGCCTCGTCGATGATCACCCGGGGTCGCTTCACGATCGCGCCGGTGCCCAGCATCGCGGCCTGCGGCGGTACCAGGATCGGGGTGTCGAACAGGGCGCCCTGGCTGCCGATGTTGGTGATCGTGAACGTGCCGCCGGAGAGTTCGTCGGGCTTGAGGTCGCCGGAACGGGCGCGGGCGGCGATATCGTTGACGGCTCGGGCCAGTCCGGCCAGCGAGAGGTCGCCGGCATTGTGGACCACGGGAGACAGCAGGCCCTGCTCGGTGTCGACCGCGAAGCCGAGATGCTCGGCGTCGTAGTAGGTGATCTCGCTGGACTCCTCGTTGTAGCTGGCGTTGACGTTCGGGTGGGCCTTGAGCGCGTCGATCACCGCCCGGGCGATGAACGGCAGGTAGGTCAGGTTCACGCCCTCGCGTTCGGCGAATTCCTTCTTGGCCCGTGCCCGCAGGGTCACGATCTTGGTCATGTCGACCTCGTGGGTCTGGGTGAGCTGAGCGCTCGCCTGCAGCGACTCCCGGGTCTTACGTGCGGTCAGCTGGCGGATCCGGCTGGCTTTCGCCGTGGTGCCGCGCAGATGCGCCAGGGGCGAGGAGGCCGCGGCCGGTGCCGCGGGGCTCTTCGGGGCTGACGCGGCCGGTGCCGCGGGGCTGGTCGGGGCTGACGCGGCCGTTGCGGCGGGGGCGTTTCGGCTTTCGGCGGCCGCCAGCACGTCTTGCTTGCGGATGCGTCCGCCGACTCCGGTGCCCTTGACGCCGGCCAGGTCGATTCCGTTCTCGGCCGCGAGTTTTCGGACCAGCGGAGTGACGTAGGGCCCAGCGTCATCGTTGGTCCGGGCTGCGGCGACCGGCTGTGGCGCGGGAGCCGCAGCCGGCGCGGGAGCCGGCGCGGGCGCGACGGGGGGAGCAGGTGCCGGAGCCGGAGCCGGAGCCGGAGCCGGGGCCGGAGCCGGGGCCGGAGCGGGAGTGGGTGCCGGAGCGGGAGTGGGTGCCGGAGCCGACGCGGTCGCCGCGGCGGTGCCGATCCTGCCCAGTTCACCACCGACCGGAACGGTGACGTCCTCGGCGGCGGTGATGCTCAGCAGGGTGCCGGCGGCCGGCGAGGGGATCTCGGTGTCGACCTTGTCGGTGGAGATCTCGACGAGCGGCTCGTCCGCCGCCACCGCGTCGCCGACCTTCTTCAGCCATCGGGTCACCGTGCCCTCGGTGACCGACTCGCCCAGTTCGGGCATCAGCACCGGGGTCGCTGAACCGGACGGCGCTGAAGCAGGCGCGCTCGCTGCGGGGGGCGGGGCGGCGTGCGGCGCTGGTTCAGCGACGACGGGTGCGGGCGGCGGTGGCGCCGCGGCGGGTGCGGGCGGCGGTGGCGCCGCGGCGGGTGCGGGCGGCGGTGGCGCCGCGGCGGGTGCGGGTTGCGCTGCTGGCGCGGCGGGTACCTCACCCGCTTCGCCGATGATGGCCAGTTCGGCGCCGACAGCGACGGTGTCATCCTCCCGGGCAATGATCTTCGTTAGGACGCCCGAGGCCGGGGCGGGAATCTCGGTGTCGACCTTGTCGGTGGACACCTCCAGCAGTGGCTCGTCCGCCACGACCGTGTCGCCCTCCTGCTTGAGCCAGCGGGTGACAGTGCCCTCGGTGACGCTCTCACCGAGGGCGGGCATCTGGACGGAGACGGCCATGCGCGTTGACTCCTAACGTCGGGTCGGCCTCTGGCGTACCACGGCGTGGCCGCCGGTCCACCACAGCACGACCTCTGGCTTACCACAGCGTGGTGTCCACATCCTGTCATTGACGTCTGCGGCATCCCGCGGTCGGCGGCCGAAGGCCCAGCGCGGGACACCGCCCGTGCACAACCCCGGCACCCTCGAGTCTCTGGCACCATCGAATTATCAGGAGTGCATAGCCCCAGCCTCGAAACTCTGGGCCGGCAGGGAGGTGGTCGACGGTGGGTTTGTTCGACAGGGTCCGGCGCCGCCGCCGCTCCGACTCCGGTGCCGCCGCTGACCAGCAGTATCTGTTGCAGTGGGCGGCCCCGCGATCCGGAATCGAGGCTTTTGTCGAGCCGCACACCCGCGTCACGCCGCTGACAATTGTGCTGGTCGCCGCCGATGGCGAATGGACCCGTCGTCCGGCCGGCGGCCCGGCCGGGGCCAGGATGATCGGTCAGCGGTTGGGTATCCCGGTCTATGACGTGCACAAGGTCGGCTACCCGCAACGGATGCGTGACTTCGACGCCCGGCGCCGCATCCAGCGCCGCCGCGCGCAGCGGGCAGCGCTGGACCCACCGGGGGATGGGCAGTGACGCCCACGGGATTCATCGACGCCGGCGCACCGCTCTCGCACCCCGAGATCCTCGCCACGGCGGTGGGTGAGTTCATCGGTTTTCTTGATGGGGCGCCGACCAGTTCGGCGTTGGTGAACGCGCGGTTCGCAGGGTCGGCTTAGCGTCGGATTAGCGTCGGCTTAGCCGTGTGCCGCGATGTCTTCGAGTACCGCGAACAACGTGCGCACCGGCACACCGGTGCCGCCTTTGGAGGTGTAGCCCCAGGGCCCGGAAGTGTTGTAGGCAGGTCCTGCGATGTCGATGTGAACCCACTGCACCCCGTCGGCGACGAACTCGCGCAGGAACACCCCGGCGACCAGCATTCCGGCGAAGCGCTGCGAGCTGATGTTCGCCAGGTCGGCGATCGTCGACTTCAGGTCGTCTTTGAGTTCATCGGGCAGTGGCATGGGCCAGCCGTTCTCGCCCGCCCGCTGTGACAATTCCGCGACTCGGTCACGGAACGCCTCGCTCCCCATCACGCCCGGGATCCGGGCGCCGAGAGCGACGGTCTGTGCGCCGGTCAGGGTGGAGGTCTCGATCAGGTAGTCCGGGTCGTCCTCGCAGGCGCGCACGAGCGCGTCGGCAAGGATCAGTCGGCCTTCCGCATCGGTGTTGAGTACCTCCACGGTGGTGCCGCCGTACTGGGTCAGCACATCGCCGGGGCGCTGCGCGGTCGCCGACGGCATGTTCTCGGCCATCGGTACGGTGGCGATCACGTCGATGGGTAATTGCTGACTGGCAGCGAGCACAATGGTGGCGATCACCGACGCCGCACCGGCCATGTCGGAGGTCATGTGATGCATCGCCGCAGCCGGTTTGATGGAGATGCCGCCGGTGTCGAAGGTGATGCCCTTACCGATCAGGGCCACCGTCGGAGCACCCTTGCGGCCCTTGCCACCACGATAGGTCAACCGCACCAGTCGGGGCGGATTCGACGACCCCTGGCCGACCCCGATGATGCCGCCGTAGCCTCCCTTGGCTAGTGCCTTCTCGTCGAGCACCTGAACCTGAAGGCCGGCCGCGGATCCGAACGCCTTTGCCCGCCTGGCGAATTCGGCGGGGTGCAGGTGACTCGGCGGGGTGTTGACCAGATCCCGGGCCGTGGCCACCGCTGAGGCGATCGCGACGGCGCGGGCCGCCAGCGACTTCGCGTTGCGGGCGGTACTCAACGCCGTGATCTTGGACAATGGCGGATCCTTCGGCGCGGTCTTGGCGCTGCGGAACTCGTGCATCTGATACGAGCCCAGGATCAGGCCCTCGACCGCCGCTTCGAGATTCAGTTCGGACAGCGTGGTGATCACCATTGCCACTCCGTTGAGGGAACGCGCGGCGACCCCGGCGGCGCGGCGAATCGTCTCAGCGGGCCATCCTCCGTCCTGATCGTCCTGGGGGGCACCGAGGCCCACCGCCAGCACGCTGGCGACCGGTAGTGCGGGCACGATGAGCCGGGTGAGTTGCTCGGCACTGCCTTTCGCGCCCAGCGCCTTCAGGCCCATCTCGATCTCGCCGATCACTGCGGCATCGAGGAACGACCCGGCCAGCACTGTCGGTGCTCCGTTATCGCCACAGACGACCGGGATTATCAATACGGCGGCCGATGTCCGCTTAGGGAGCGCGACTGCAGTGGTGACGGTGGGTGACTGATAACCGGGTTGGGTGCTCACCAGCGACACCCTAGTGGTGCGGGGTTTAGTGTGGGTCGGCGTGACGGACACATCAGCTGCACACCCCGGGGATTCACCCCCCGGGGATTTACTTGCCGGCCCGTTGGAAACTCGCCACCGCGACCGCGGCGCGACCTTCGCGCCGTTCGGCGGGTGGCTGATGCCGGTGTCCTATGCGGGCACGGTCGGCGAGCACACCGCAACCCGCGAGTCGGTGGGGCTCTTCGACGTGAGCCATCTCGGCAAGGCACTGGTGTCCGGTCCGGGCGCGGCGGAATTCGTCAACTCCGCGCTCACCAACGATCTTGGCCGCATCGGCCCGGGTCAGGCGCAATACACGCTGTGCTGCACGCCGGAGGGTGGGGTGGTCGACGACCTGATCGCCTACTACGTCAGCGACGACGAGATCTTCCTGGTGCCCAACGCCGCCAATACCGCCGAGCTGGTCCACCGCCTACAGCACGCCGCGCCAGAGGGGATTTCGGTCACTGATCAGCACCGGTCGTATGCGGTGCTGGCGGTTCAGGGACCGCGGGCGGCCGAGGTGCTCTCGGCGCTCGGGCTACCGACCGATATGGAATACATGGGCTACATCGACGCCGAGTACGTCGATACCGACTACGGGAGCGTTCCGGTGCGGGTGTGCCGGACCGGTTACACCGGTGAGCACGGCTACGAGTTGATCCCGTCCTGGTCGTCGGCACCGACGCTTTTCGATGCGCTGGTCGCCGCGGTCGAGGCACGAGGTGGCCAGCTCGCCGGTCTGGGTGCGCGCGACACTCTGCGCACCGAGATGGGTTATCCGTTGCACGGTCACGAACTTTCCCGGGACATCTCGCCGCTGCAGGCGCGCTGCGGCTGGGCGGTGGGTTGGTCGAAGGACGCCTTCTGGGGGCGCGACGCTCTGCTGGCCGAGAAGCAGGAGGGTCCGCGCCGGATGCTGCGCGGGTTGCTGGCGCTCGACCGGGGCGTGCCCCGCGCCGAAATGGCTGTGCTCAGCGGGTCCACTCCGGTGGGGATCACCACCTCGGGAACGTTCTCCCCGACGCGCAACGTCGGTATCGCGCTGGCACTGATCGATGCGAGCGCCGGGGTGGCTGACGGTGATGTGGTCAGCGTCGACGTGCGGGGCCGACCACTTCAGTGCGAAGTCGTCACGCCTCCATTCGTCGAGGCCAAGACCCGCTGACACCGGTTATACAATCATCGCCATGTCCACAGCCCCGCCGGAGTTTCGCGTGGTGCGCTCCGCGCATCCGGCGGGTGAGTCGGAGCGGAATGCCATTCTCGCCGAACCCGGATTCGGTAAGTACTACACCGACCACATGGCGTCGATGCTCTACACCGTCGAACGCGGCTGGCACGACGCGCAGGTGTTGCCCTACGGTCCGATCGAACTGGATCCATCGGCGATCGTGCTGCATTACGCCCAGGAGATCTTCGAAGGACTCAAGGCCTATCGCTGGGCGGACGGCTCGATCGTCTCGTTCCGCCCCGACGCCAATGCGGCACGTCTGCGCGCCTCAGCCCGCCGGCTTGCCATCCCGGAATTACCCGACGAGATCTTCATGGAGTCGCTGCGGGCGCTGATCGCCGCCGATCATCAGTGGGTGCCGCCCGCGGGAGGTGAACAGTCGCTGTATCTGCGGCCCTTCATCATCGCCACCGAACCCGGACTGGGAGTGCGGCCGTCGGCGGAGTACCGGTATCTGGTGATCGCCTCTCCTGCGGGTGCGTATTTCAAGGGCGGCATCAAAGGTGTCAGCGTGTGGCTGTCGACCGAGTATGTGCGCGCAAGCCCCGGTGGCACCGGGGCGGCCAAGTTCGGCGGCAACTATGCGGCTTCGCTGCTCGCCCAGGCTCAAGCCGCCGAGCACGGCTGCGATCAGGTGGTGTGGCTCGATGCAATCGAGCGTCGCTACGTCGAGGAAATGGGCGGGATGAACCTGTTTTTCGTGTTCGGCAGCGGCGGGTCGGCGCGGCTGGTGACGCCGGAACTCAGCGGTTCGCTCCTGCCTGGCATCACCCGGAATTCGCTGCTGCAACTGGCTGGCGACGCCGGCTTTGCGGTGGAGGAGCGCAAGATTGATGTCGAGGAGTGGCGAAAGGGTGCCGCCGCCGGCGAGATCACCGAGGCGTTCGCCTGTGGTACCGCGGCGGTGATCACCCCGGTGTCGCGGGTCAAGTACGGCGAAGGGGAATTCACCGTCGGAGACGGAAACCCCGGCGAGGTGACCATGGCGCTGCGCGACACCCTCACCGGGATTCAGCGGGGCACCTTCGCGGACACGCACGGTTGGATGGTGCGACTCCGCTAGCGTCGGGCTCAGTTGATGTCGGCGGCAACGGTATTGCGGCCCGAGTGCTTCGCGCGATACAGGGCCTGATCGGCGCGACTGAGCCACGCCTGGAGATCCTCATTGTCCCGGGACTCCGCGGCGCCGATGCTGACTGTGATGCGGCCCATCGGACCGAACGGCACCTCGGCGATCGCCGCGCGGAGATCCTCGGCGATCTGCAACGCTTCGGGCAGTGCGCAATCGCGCAACAACACGACGAATTCCTCGCCGCCCCAGCGGGCCACCATGTCGCTGCCGCGCAGACTTCGGCGCAGCCGGCTGGCCGTCTCGATAAGTACGTGGTCGCCGGACTGGTGGCCGAAATTATCGTTAATGGTCTTGAAATGGTCGATATCGAGCATAAGTAGCGTGAGCGTCGCGCCGGTGCGGCGCGCGCTCAGATCCGCGGTCAGCAGGTCAGTGCCATGTCGCCGATTCCACACGCCGGTGAGCGTATCGGTGACGGCCATATCCCGCAGTTCGGCCTCAAACACCTTGCGCTCGCTGATGTCTCGGGTGACCCCGATCAATTCCACTACCTGACCGCTGGCATCCCGATTAGCGATGACCTGAAGTTCACCGGTCATGATCGATCCATCCCGGCGGTAGTACTCGATCTCGCCTCGAAAATTCGGTGGATCGGTTCCGGCCCGGATCGCGGCGAACACCTTCTGGAAATGTTCGGCCACCGTGGCGGCGGACTTTGGCGGGTTGATCTCCTCGGGTGTCTGTCGCATCGCCTCCTCAGCAGTGATTCCGCGCACCCTCTCGACCGCCGGGTTGACGTAGGTGATCTTGCCGTCCAACGCCATGGTCCAGATGACGTCCCAGGCGTTCTCCGCCAGTAGACGATTGCGCTCCTCGGAGCGGCGCAGATCGGACTCCACCTCATGCTGCTCGGTAACGTCGAGCACGACGCCTTCCTGGATCACCGAGCCGTCCGGACGAGACCGGACGCGAAACCAGGCCCTGCTGTGCACCCGGCGGCCGTCGAGGTGGTTCCAGGTGAGGTCCATCGAAAGTTCGTCACCCGGGGCCATCGACAGTGTCGCGTTCATCCGGTCCGCGAAATCGGGGTCGACCCGCCCCAGGATGGTCTGGGTGTCGGCATCCGGAGGAACTCCCAGTCGCATCAGCAGTGCGGCACCGAGATATTCGAAAGCCACGTCGGGTTGGATGCGCAGGACGTAGAAGATCACACCACTGCGTTCAGCTAACTGCTCGAACCATTCCGTGTCGGGCACGCGACCGTCAGCGCTCATCACACCCCCTCGGACTCCGCGGCCCTCAAGGCTACGTCAGACCGGGATGCCGCAGTTCTGCATCTCACGGCCGGATTACCAGCCCCACGGCCACTAGCGCGGTTGTCAGTTCGATCGTGGCTCCCAGAACATCGCCGGTGATCCCGCCGAAGCGGCGCACGCAGTGGGCGACGACGATCGTGGAGATCGTCAGCGCGATCACGACGACAGCCGGCCCGTGCCAAACCCGTGGCGTCGCAAACCCTGCCAGTCCGGCCACCAGCACCACCCACGCGCCGACCGTCAGGATCGACTGGGTCCCGGCGACGGCGCCGCCCAGCGCACTGCCGGCGGCGGCCGGCACCCCGCGGCGGCAGGCCAGCACCGCGGCAACGCGGCCCGCCGTCACCGCGGTCACGATCGCGGCCAACCCGGTCAGGCCGGTGGGCATCGCCGCAAACGCCGCCGCCTGAGCCGTGACGGCCACCACCACCGCCGCGACGCCGAACGGCCCGGCGGAACCCTCGCGCATCACCGCCAGGGCGCGCTCGGGCGGGCCGTAGCAGCCCAGACCGTCGACGGTGTCGGCCAGGCCGTCGATGTGCAGACCGCGAGTGCCGAGCAGCAGCACGGCGACGCCGAGTACTCCGGCCAGCAGGCTGTGCGGGCCGAACGCCCAGAAACCGGCCCACAGCACCCCTGCTGCGGCCAACCCGAGGGCCAGTCCGACGACCGGTAGCGCGGCGACTGTGGCGCGTCCAGGACCGACGCTGCGTCGGACAGGAAGCACCGTCCCGAACGCGAACGCCCCTGATACAGCGTCGATCACGCCGCGCCCGCGATCACGTCGAACTCAGCCGCTGCGACACCCCGGCGTCGGTGAAGGTGGCCATCGAGGACAGCAGGGAGATCGCGGCGCGCAAGATAGGCAGCGCCACCGCCGCACCGGTGCCCTCCCCGAGACGCAGGCCGAGGTCGACGATCGGCTCCAGGCCCAGTTCGGCGAGTGCCAGGGCGTGGGCCGGTTCGGGGGAGCGATGCCCGGCCCGCCACCACGCCCGCGCGCCCGGCGCCAGTCGGTCGGCGACCAGTGCGGCTGCGCTGACCACCACTCCGTCGAGCAGAAGCGGTGTGCGCCGCACCGCGGCCTGGGCGCAGAAACCGGCCATCGCGGCGAGGTCGGCACCGCCGCAGGCGGCCAGTAGCGCAACCGGATCACCCCGCCGATCGCGGGAACGGTAGAGCGCATCGCGCACCGCCGCGGTCTTGCGCGACCAGGCGGCGTCGTCGATGCCGGTACCGCGGCCCACTGCCGCCACCGGTTCGGTGCCGATGAGGGCGGCGATCAGGGTGGTCGCGGCGGTGGTGTTGCCGATACCCATGTCGCCGGCGATCAGGAGGTCGGCGCCGCCGTCCACTTCGTTGTCGGCGATCCGGCGGCCGGCTTCGATCGCGGCGATCGCCTCATCGAGGTGCATGGCGTCCTCAGTGGCGATGTTCCCGCTGGAGCGTCGTACCTTATGTGCCATGGTGGCATCGGTGGGCGATTCGTCACGGTCAACCGCCATGTCCACCACCCGCACGGTCGCCCCGGCGGCCTCGGCGAGGATGTTGATCGCAGCGCCGCCGGCTTCGATATTGGTGACCATCTGTGCGGTGACCTCGGAGGGATAGGCGGAGACTCCCTCCCGCGCGACCCCGTGATCGCCGGCGAAGACCACGACCCTGGCACGGGTGAATTGCGTTGGGGGGCAATCGCCCTGGCATGAAGCGACCCAGACGGACAAGTCCTCGAGTCGGCCCAGCGCACCGCGCGGCTTGGTCAGAAGGTCCTGGCGTCGACGCGCCGCCGCGCCGGCGCGTCCGTCAAGTGCCGGCACTTCGGCGAATTCGATCACCGGGACGCCTCGGTGGGGGCGGGCTTGAGCCAGATCGGCTGGCCGGCGACGATCAGCACAACCCGCTCGCAGCAATCGGCGAGACGTTGATTCAACACTCCCAGTTCGTCGGTGAAACGTCGTCCCGCCGCGGTCGCCGGCACCACCGTCAGGCCAACCTCGGGGCTGATCAGGAACAGAGGTGCGCGGAATGCGCCGACCGCCGCGATCAGGTCGTCCACCTCGGTGGCGATCGGCGCGTCGTCCCAGTTCCGGCGATCCAGGGCCGCGGTAAGCCAGCCGCCAAGATCGTCGACGAGCGTGGGGGTCACCGGGTCTGCCCGCAATTGGGTTGCCACAGCTGCACTTTCGATTGTGTTCCAGTTCGGCGGGCGCCGGTCCCGGTGTTCGGCGAGCCGCCGGGCCCACGAGGTGTCCGGGTCGGCGTCCAGCCCGGTGGCGATGTAGCGCACCGATTGTCCCGGCGTGACCGCGGCTTCGGCCCAACGCGACTTGCCGGATCGGATTCCGCCGAGCACCAGGGTGCGCACGGTGGCGATGCTCAAACGATCTTGGCGCCGAGCGAGACCGCCGGCCGAGGCGCCCGCATCCGGCGCATCTGAGATGCCCGACTGGCGGCGTACATCCCGATCTTGAAGTGGGTTTCGGTGTTCTCGGGGAATTTGGCGTCCACGGCCTTGTTCACCTTGCGCGCCAGGAAAATCGCATCAACGAACATGATCAGCATCAGCAGCAGCATCGCGGGCGAAATCAGGATCTGAATCCTCGGCATCGCCAGCATGATGAACAGCAGCAGCAGCGCCGAGGGCATGAATAATCCGAGCACGTTGCGTCGGGAGTCCACGATGTCGCGGGCATAGCGCCGGATCGGCCCCTGATCGCGGGGCAAAAGATAGGCCTCCTCGCCGGCCATCATCCGCTCCCGGCGCTGGCCCATCTCTGCCCGGCGTTTGAGTTTGTCCGCCTTCTTCTCCTCCTTGGTCATCGTCGAGCGCAGTTCTTTGCGGCGCTTACGTGCCTCGGCGGCGGTGGCGGGTGCGGGCGCTATCGGACCGCGGCGTTTGGTGCTCTCATTGCGCTTCGGGGTCGGCCGGCCCTTGGGTGCGGTCGCTCCGGTCGGGGCAGGCGATTCCATGAGCGGGGCAGCATCGGTCACGGGTGCATCGTCGGCGTCGTCATCCTTGCGGCGGCCCAGCAGTCTCACGCCCGCAAGGTTACTTCGCCGCGTTCACAGCGCGGAATGCGGCCGCGGATGCCGGGCCTTACCCTGCTGGAATGAGGAGCATCCGGGCCGCCGCGCCGGGCCTGCGGGTGCTGATCGCGCCGGACTGCTTCGGCGAGAGCCTCACCGCACCCGGGGCCGCGGCGGCGATCGCCGCGGGCTGGCATCGGGGCCGACACGAGGACGTGCTGATCACGGCACCACAATCCGACGGTGGGCCGGGATTCATCGATGTGTTGGTGGCCGCGCAATCGGGCATACTGCGGCGCCACAGCCGGGTCCGCGGCCCGCTCGACGGCGACGTCGACGCCGGGTGGGCACTTGATCCGACCACCTCGACGGCCTACATCGAGTGTGCCCAGGCGTGCGGCTTGGCGTTGCTGGGCGGTCCGCCGACGGTGGCGTCCGCAATGGCCGCGCACAGCAGTGGCGTCGGGCAGTTGATCGACGCCGCGCTGCAGGCCGGCGCAACGACCATCGTGGTGGGACTGGGCGGCAGTAGTTGTACCGACGGAGGTCGCGGCATGGTGGAGGCGCTCGGTGGCCTGCCCGCCGCCGGCCGCGCCCTGGCCGGGGTGCGCCTGATTGCGGCTACCGACGTCGAACACCCACTGCTGGGCCCGGGCGGGGCGGCGCACGTCTTCGGCCCGCAGAAGGGTGCTGACCCGCCCACGGTGCGCAGGCTCGAGGAGCGGATGACCAGTTGGGCCGCGGAACTCGAGGCGGCGTCGGGTCGGGTGATCGCCGAGGTGGCCGGGGCCGGCGCGGCCGGGGGACTCGGTGCTGCGTTGCTGGCATTGGGCGCCCGCCGGGAATCTGGGGCGAGCCTTGTTGCGGCGCTGACCGGTACGGCCGAGCGGATTGCCGCGGCCGATCTGCTGGTGACCGGTGAGGGCCGCCTCGATGAGCAATCGCTGCGAGGCAAGGTGGTGGGCGCACTGGCCGCGGTCGCCGGCCGTAGTAACGTCCCGGTGCTGGTGTTGGCGGGCCAGGTTGACCTGGGAATCCCGCAGCGCGTGGCCGGCGGAATCACCGCCGCGTACGCGGTGGCCGACTACGCCGGATCGGTCCAACTGGCGATCGACGACGCCGCCGCCCAGCTTGCGGGCCTGGCTGAACGCACTGCGGCCGACCTGTCTCGGGAATAGCCACCCGAGCGGGTACCGTTGTTCCGGTAGGCGTTCTACCGAACCCCAGGAATGTGCACGAGGGAGCAGTTATGACCGTGTCCGACAAGACGACCCTGTCCGACAAGACGACCCTGTCCGATGAGACCGCGTCCGCCAAGACCGACGAGACCCACGACACCGACTCGGCAGCGCATGGCGTGATCATGACCGCCGCCGCCTCCACCAAGGCCAAGGCGCTGCTCGACCAGGAGGGTCGGGACGATCTTGCGCTGCGCATCGCCGTGCAACCCGGTGGATGCGCCGGGTTGCGCTACAACCTGTTCTTCGACGACCGGGCCCTCGACGGCGATCTCAGCGTCGATTTCGGCGGGGTAGCGCTGATCGTCGACCGGATGAGCGCCCCGTATGTTCAAGGCGCCTCGATCGATTTCGTCGACACCATCGAGAAGCAGGGCTTTACCATCGACAACCCGAACGCGACCGGGTCCTGCGCCTGCGGCGACTCCTTCAACTAGACCCGTTCAACTAAGGGCCCGCCCGTCGGGTTCAGTATTGGGCCGTCGTCCGCAGCAGATACGAGCAGACCAGCAGTTGGTTGCCCTGGCGCAGTAATTGCGCGACGCCCTGTTCCTCGTCTCGGCCCCGGCGTGAACTGGAAGCGGGGCTCACCCGCATCGTGAACAGCGCCTGCGCCTGATAGGACGACGACAGCACGATCTCGTCGATCGAGGTGACCTCGGCGCTCGCGAACTGCTTGCTGAAGGCGTCGCTGGCCAGCCTGGCCAGCGCCAGGTCGGACTTGCGCTCCTTGACGGCGTCGAACATCCCGCACAGATTGTTCCGGGCGATTGTCTCGGTGTCTCCGGTCGACAGCGCCGTCAGATAGTTCTGGATCGCCGCTTTTGCGGCGGAGTCGGTGAACGCCGACTGGCCGGCTGCGGAGCGATTACCCCCCGCGAAGACCGCCGCGGCAACGATCGCCCCGATGATCCCAACGGCCAGCAGGCCCCACCACAACACTCGGCGGGAACCCGGCCCCCCGCGCGGGACCCGGCCGGGGTATCCAACCGGTGGCGGCAGCGGACCCGGATACGGATAGGGGCCGGCGCCGTAACCGGACGGATGCGGGCCGGCCATGTGCGTCGTCTCCTGGCAGCTCGTCAAGCGGTGGGCGACTCAGGTCGCGTACGCAGGTTAGCGCACCTCGGGGTGCGCGGGCCTCGGCCCGACCGCGGGTAGTGTGACCTAGCGAATTGATCGCGCTGGTGTTGATCGCGCTGGTGTTGATCGCGCTGGTGTTGATCGCGCTGGGGTTGATCGCGCTGGGGCGCCAACTGACGAAAGGTGGACCTCCGTGACCATCGCGGTGACCGGATCCATTGCCACCGACCACCTGATGCGGTTTCCCGGGAAGTTCTCCGAGCAACTGCTGGCCGAGCATCTGCAGAAGGTCTCGCTGAGCTTCCTCGTCGATGACCTGGTGGTGCACCGTGGCGGTGTCGCCGGAAACATGGCGTACGCCATCGGTGTGCTCGGCGGGAGCGCGGTGCTGGTCGGGGCCGCCGGAATCGACTTCACCGACTACCGGGAATGGCTGGAGTCCGCCGGTGTCGACTGCGGCGGCGTGCTGATCTCCGACACCGCCCACACGGCCCGGTTCGTCTGCACCACCGACGTCGATATGGCCCAGATCGCGTCGTTCTATCCGGGCGCGATGTCGCAGGCCCGAAACATCAAATTGGCTGACGTGGTGGCCGCCACCGGGCAACCCGAACTGGTCATCGTCGGGGCCAACGATCCGGACGCCATGTTCGCCCATACCGACGAATGCCGGAAACTCGGTCTGGCCTTCGCCGCCGATCCCTCTCAGCAGTTGGCCCGACTCAGCGGGGCGGAGATCCGTCGCCTCGTCGACGGCGCGACCTATCTGTTCAGCAATGACTACGAGTGGGATCTGATGTTGTCCAAGACCGGCTGGACCGACGCCGATGTTCTCGCCCAGGTCGGCCTGCGGGTCACCACCCTGGGAGCCGAGGGAGTCGACCTCGTCGGAGCGGACGGCACGCGCATTCATGTCGGCGTGGTACCGGAAACGGCCAGGGTGGACCCGACCGGGGTGGGGGACGCGTTCCGGGCCGGATTCCTCACCGGCCGCGGCGTCGGGCTCGATTTGGAACGCTCGGCACAGTTGGGATCGCTGGTGGCGGTGCTGGTGTTGGAGACCACCGGTACGCAGAACTGGACCTGGGATCTCGACACCGCCAAGGCCCGCCTGGCCGACGCCTTCGGGGCCGAGGCCGCGGCTCAGATCGCATCGGCCCTGAGCTAGATCCGGACCGACCTGAGCTAGATCCGGACCGGGTACTGCGGTTCGCTAATCTGCGGCATCACGCTGCGTTCGACGAAGATTGCGTACCAGAGTAGGAAGATCAGCACGGTCCAGAGGCGGCGGCTGTGATCGGCGCCGCCGAGACGATGCTCGTCGAGCATGGACCGCACAGCGCCGAGGTTGATCAGATGACCGGCCGCCGAGTCGTCGATCATGCGGTAGCCCCAGTCCATCAATTCCCCGGCGCGCAGCCAATGCCGAATCGGCACTGGGAAACCCAGCTTTGCGCGGTTGAGCACATGCGCGGGCACGATCGGCTCCAGCGCCCGGCGCAGGGCGTACTTGGTGGTGGTGCGGGTGATCTTCTGGTCGAACGGCAGTCGCGCGGCCACCGCGAAGACCTCGGGGTCGAGAAACGGGACTCGCAACTCCAGTGAATTCGCCATTGTCATCTTGTCGGCCTTGACCAGGATGTCCCCGCGTAGCCAGGTGAACAGGTCGAGGTGCTGCATCCGGGCTACCGGGTCCCAGCCGTCGGACTCGGCGTAGATGGCCGCGGTGACGTCGGTGTGGGTCCACGCGGGGTTGAATCCGGGCAGGACGGCGCGCAGTTGCTGATCGGAGAAACTGCGGGCATTGCCGTAGTAGCGCTCCTCGAGTGTCAGCGATCCGCGGTGCAGCAGGCTCTTGCCGCGCATGCCGTCCGGTAATGGTTTCGAGGCTCGGCCAAGAGACTTTCGCACGGGACGGGGGAGATAATCGAATCCCTTGAGCGACAAGGGTTCCCGGTAAATCGTGTAGCCGCCGAATAATTCGTCGGCACCCTCGCCGGACAATACGACCTTGACGTGTTTGCGTGCCTCGCGGGCGATGAAGAACAGCGGCACCAGGGCCGGGTCGGCCACCGGTTCATCGAGATACCAGACGATCTCCGGCAGGGCGGCGACGAATTCCGACTGGCTGACCACCTTGGTCACGTGTCGGGCACCGATCGCCTCGGCGGAGGCGACGGCCACGTCGACCTCGGAGAAACCCTCGCGTTCGAAGCCGGTGGTGAAGGTGATCAGCTTCGGGTTGTGCCGGATCGCCAGTGCGGCGATGGCGGTGGAGTCGATACCGCCGGACAGGAACGCCCCGACGGTGACGTCGGCGCGCATGTGTTTGGCCACCGAATCTTCGAGTACCGCGGTGATCTCGTCGTAGCGGGCCTGCTCGGTGCCGCGACGGAACGCGACCGGCGAAAAGCGCGGCCGGAAGTAGCGGTTGACCTCGGGTGCGCACCCCGGGCGGATCACCGCATAGCTTCCGGACTCCAGCCGCCGTACGCCCCGGTGCAGTGTCTCTGGTTCCGGCACGTACTGCAGCACGGTGTAGTGCTGCAGTGCCCGCGGGTCGATGTCGAGGTCCAGGCTGAGGTCGCCGGCGAGGTCGAGCAGGCATTTCTCCTCGCTCCCGACCGCGGTGCCGCCCGGACCGGTCGCCATGAACAGCGGTTTGATGCCGAACGGGTCGCGGGCGCAGAACAACTCCCCGGCCTCGGTGTCCCAGAGAGCGAAGGCGAACATGCCGCGCAACCGGGCCAGTGCCTCGATGCCCCAGTAGTGGTAGGCGGCGGCGATGGCCTCGCCGTCGCCGTCAGTGGCGAATTCGGCCCCGCAGGTCTCGGCGAGTTCCGCCCGTAACTCCAGGTAGTTGTAGATCTCGCCGTTGAACACCAGGACGTAGCGGTCGGGCGCCGTCGGCGGGCCCCAGCGCAGCGGTTGGTGAGAGTGCGAGATGTCGATGATTGACAGCCGGTTGAAACCCAGGACGACCCGGTCGTCCGACCAGGTTCCGGGCTCGTCGGGGCCGCGGTGGCGCATCAGGTGTGATGCCCCGGCGACGGCATCGACGGTGCGGGTGCTGATGGTGCCCGCGGCATGTCCTACCAGGGCAAGCAGTCCGCACACCCGGCCTAGTATGCCCGACTCGCCCCGGCCACCGGAATTTGTGACCGGCCGAATCGGCAGGTGTGTCCGTGTGCCTATCTTCGGTGGTCTACGCTGCGTAGTATTCGGGTCAGATGTGTGTTCGGGTGACTTGGGCCGGTGCGTGAATACCGGGTCGTTCGACACCATCGGCCCAGCTTGCGACCCAGGAGGTGCCACAGTGACACCAGGCAGGCCCGGCGTCGATCCGACGCGAAGCAGGCCCCGCCGTACCGTGTCGATGGTGATCACGGCGGCGGTGCTCACGCTGACCCTCAGCGGCTGCGACTGGCGCTACGTCTTCGGCCTCGGCTGGCCGAACGGCGTCACCCCGGAGAGTCACCTGATGAGGAATCTGTGGGTCTGGACGGTGATCACCGCTCTGGTCGTCGGCGTGATTGTGTGGGCCCTGATGTTCTGGACGGCCGCGGCCCACCGAAAGAAGAAGGGCGATACCGAACTGCCCCGTCAGTTCGGCTACAACATGCCACTGGAACTGGCGCTGACGGTGGTTCCCTTCATCATCATCTCGGTGCTGTTCTACTTCACCGTCGTGGTTCAGAACCGGGTCCTGGACCGAGAACCTAACCCCGAGGTTGTCGTCGACGTCACCGCGTTCCAGTGGAACTGGAAGTTCGGCTACCAGAAGATCGCCTTCGCCGACGGTTCGTTCAATTACGACGGCGCCGATCCGGCGCGCAAGGCCGCGATGATCTCCAAGCCGGAAGGCACGGACATTCACGGCGAGGAGAAGGTCGGTCCGATTCGTGGCATCAATCCCGAGGACCGCAGCTACCTCAACTTCGACAAGGTCGAGACGGTGGGAACCAGCGACGAGATCCCGGTGCTGGTGCTGCCGGTGGGCAAGAGGATCGAATTTCAACAGGCCTCCGCCGACGTGATCCATTCGTTCTGGGTGCCGGAGTTCCTGTTCAAACGCGACGTCTTCCCGAACCCGAAGGAAAACCACTCCGAGAACATCTGGCAGGTTTCCGAGATCAACCAGACCGGTGCCTTCGTTGGGCGATGCGCCGAGATGTGCGGCACCTACCACGCGATGATGAATTTCGAGGTTCGGGTGGTCTCGGCCGCCGATTTCAAGACCTACCTGGAAGCCCGGATCGCCGGGGACAGCAACGCCGCGGCCCTGGCGGCGATCAATCAGTCGCCGGTGGCCACCTCCACGCGGCCGTTCGACACCCGTCGGGGCGAACGAGTGCAAACGCCTCCGGGACTGGCTCAGGCCAGCAAGTAGCGAAGCGAGGACGTCGTCATGCGTATTGAAGCCCGACTGTTCGAAATCCTGACTGGATTCTTCGGCCTCGCCGCCATCGCCTACGGGAGCTTGACCGCGGTGTTCTCACCCGGCGGCCTGGAGTGGGCCGGCACCACCGCACTGGTGCTGACTGCGGGCCTGTCGTTGATCATCGGCACCTTCTTCCGCTTCATTGCGCGACGGCTCGATACCCGGCCGGAGGACTACGCCCAGGCCGATATCGCCGACGGAGCGGGGGAGCTTGGCTTCTTCTCGCCGCACAGCTGGTGGCCGCTGCTGATCGCGCTGGCGTTCTCGACAGCGGCGGTGGGGGCCGCGCTGTGGTTGCCATGGCTGATCGTGGTCGGCGTGGTCTTTGTGCTGGCGGCGGTGTCGGGCCTGGTTTTCGAGTACTACGTCGGGCCTGAGAAGCACTGAGCGATCGTGCCGGGACGAACGGCCGGAGGCCCACGTGGGCTGAAGGTCACGATCCAGGTGATATGCGGCGATGACCCGGTGTGCTGCGGGCCCGAGCGGCCGCGAATTGGGTAATGTTGCGCCGACGTGGCCGACTGGCCACTCCAGCCGGAAGCGGCACCAATGGATGCTGTCGAAAGAGGATAGGCGCAGATGAGCGGGCCCAATCCGCCTGATGGGTTCCCGGAAGGTTCCCCGACCGAGGAGTCCCGGGATGAGCTGACCGACACCGGTTTCTCGCGCGCCTATTCGGCACCGGAATCCGAGCAGTACGCGATCGCGCCCTACATCCCCGCTGATCTCGAACTCTACGACTACGACAGCTACGACCAGGGCGCCCAGGCCCCCGCCGACTTATCGCCGCCAAAGTGGCCGTGGGTGGTGGGCATCACGGCCATCATCGCCGCGATCTCGTTGGTGGCCTCGGTGGCGCTGCTGGTGACCCGAACGGACGCCAGCGACGTCGCCTCGTCGTCAACCACGACCAGCGGCCCGCCGATCCAGGACGAGATCACCACGCCGCCACCGCCCCCGCCACCACCCCCGCCGACCAGTGAAGCCCCGCCACCAGAGCCGCCACCGCCGCCGCCGCCGACCGAGACGGTCACGGTGACGCCGGAACCTCCTCCGCCGGTGGTCGTGCCCGAGCCGCCGCCGCCGCCCGAGCCCCCCCCACCACCGCCGCCGCCGCCCGCCCCCACCACGGCGGTTCCGGTGGGCCCCCGGCAGGTGACCTACTCCGTCACCGGCGCCAAGGCGCCAGGTGACATCATCACGGTGACCTATGTCGACGCCTCGGGCCGGCGTCGCACCCAGCGCAACGTCTACATCCCGTGGTCGTTGACAGTGACGCCGATCTCGACGTCGGATGTCGGCTCGGTGCAGGCCTCCAGCCTGTTTCTGGTCAGCAGGCTGAACTGCTCCATCACCACTAGCGACGGGACGGTGTTGTCATCGAATCAGAACAATTCCGCGCAGACGAGCTGCTGATGGCCGGTGATCCTGCCGCGGCGGGTCAGGCCCGCTCACCGGAGGCGGTAGACCGGGCCATGGTGGCCGTCTGCGGCGCGATCTGGTTGGTGATGCTGGGCATGAGCGTCCTCGCCACCGTCGCCCTGGTGCAGCTCGGACGCGGCCGGGACGCTGATCCTGGCGGCCAGTCATCGTGGCTGCTCTACAGCGTCATTGCGGTTTCCGCTCTGATCATCGCCGGGGCGATTCCGCTGCTGTTGCGGGCTCGGCGCACTGCCCTGGCGGATTCCGGCGCCGGGGCTGAGTCTGGCTCGGGGGCGTCTGACTCGGGACCGGGGGCGGCCGATCCGGGGCCGGTATTGCCCATCGAGGCACCGACCGAGAAACTGCGGGTGTTCGGAACCGCGGTGGATCCCTACGCCCGCGAGGCCGCGCCGGCGACGGTGTCGCGGGTGCCCGCCGCCGTCGTCGACCGGTTGTGGCTGCGCGGCACGACGTCTTTGCTGGGGGCGATGGGCGTGGCGCTGACCGCTGTCGCCATCGCCACCTACCTGCTGACAACGGGTAACACCACCGGAACATGGGCGGCTCTTGGTACCGCCGCCGTCATCACCGTGGCGATGCCCGCGATCTTGGTCGCGTTCGCGCGCCGCCTGAGCGAGGCCGCTGACGCCGTCGAGGGATGAGATCAGCGGCGGTTCCGCAGGGCTACGTGTGGGGACTAGTGATGACCGTTGGAGCCGTTCGACCCGTTGCCGTTCGACCCGTTGCCGTTAAACCCGTTGCCGTTAAACCCGTTCGACCCGTTGCCGTTGTACTCGTGGTCCTGGTACTCCTTCAACGCCGTCAGGGCGCGTTGTTCGGAGGTGTGTGCCGCCTCGTTGAGAGCCACGTTCTGGGCTGCGGGATCCGCGGTGAGGAAACTGCCGCGGCCGGGCCGGCCGGCGGAACCCAGCTTGTTCATCCGCTTCGGCAGCGCGGCGCCCTGGTACTCCAGTGGTAGCGGGTGGCCGTGATCATCGACCGGCCCCAGCGGTTGGTGCAACTCGATGTACGCACCGTGTGGAAGCCGCTTGATGATGCCGGTCTCGATTCCGTGCTCGAGCACGTCGCGGTCGCTGCGCTGCAGGGCCACTGCCCACCGGTAGGTGATGAAGAACACCAGTGGCGGGATCACCAGCATGCCGATCCGGCCTATCCAGGTCGTCGCGTTCAGCGAGATGTGGAACGTGTAGGCGATGATGTCGTTCATCGCGCTGAACGTGAGCACCACGTAGAACGCGATCGCCATTGCACCGATGCCGGTGCGCACCGGCACGTCCCGCGGCCGCTGCAGCAGGTTGTGGTGGGCGTCGTCTCCGGTGAACCGGCGCTCGAGGAACGGGTAGATGAAGAGCAGCAGGAAGATCACGCCCATCAGAACCGCCACCCACACGGCGGCCGGGATGGTGTGGTTGCCGATGTAGATCTCCCACGGGGGGAACAGCCGGATCAGCCCGTCGGTCCACATCATGTAGAAGTCGGGCTGCGAGCCGGCGGAGACCTGTGACGGTTTGTAGGGACCCAGTTGCCAGATCGGGTTGATCTGCAGCAGCCCGCCCATCAGACCGAGGATGCCGACGACGATGGCGAAGAAGCCGCCGGACTTGACCGCGAAGACCGGCATCACCCGGACGCCGACGACGTTGGTCTCGGTGCGGCCGGGGCCGGGGAACTGGGTGTGCTTCTGGAACCACACCAGTGCCAGGTGCATGCCGATCAGGCCGAGCATGATCCCGGGGAACAACAGGATGTGCACTGCGTAGAGCCGCGGCATGATGATGTCGCCGGGGAAGTCCCCGCCGAAGATCGCCCAATGCATCCAGGTGCCCATCAGCGGGATGCCCAGGGTGATCGACGATAGCGCGGCGCGGATGCCGGTGCCCGACAGCAGGTCGTCGGGCAGTGAGTAGCCGAAGAAGCCCTCGAACATGGCCAGGACCAGCAGCAGCGAGCCGATCACCCAGTTCGCCTCGCGAGGCCGCCGGAAGGCGCCGGTGAAGAAGATGCGCGCCAGATGCACCATGATTGAGGCGGCGAACAGCAGAGCCGCCCAGTGGTGGACTTGGCGAACGAAGAGCCCGCCACGCACTTCGAAGCTGATGTTCAACGCGGTCTCGTAGGCCCGCGACATTTGGATGCCGCGCAGCGGCTGGTAGACGCCCTCGTAGGTGACGTGCGCCATCGAGGGGTCGAAGAACAGCGTCAGGTAGACGCCGGTCAGCAGCAGCACGATGAAGCTGTACATGGCAATCTCACCCAGCAGGAATGACCAGTGGGTGGGAAACACCTTGTTCAACTGGCGGCGCAGGGCGCCCGAGGGGTGGTACCGCGAGTCGAGGTTGTCGGCGACCTTGTCGATGCCGTCAGCGATGATTGTGCTCATGATCTGCGCTCCCAAAATGCCGGACCAACAGGTTCGATGAAGTCGCCGTTGGCGACCAGGTATCCGTCTTTATCGATGGTAATGGGCAGTTGCGCGAGGGCGCGTGCGGCAGGACCGAAAATCGGACGCGCGAAGTGCAGGGCGTCGAATTGGGACTGGTGGCACGGGCACAGGATGCGGTAGGTCTGCTGCTCGTACAGCGACGACGGGCAGCCCAGGTGCGAGCACACCTTGGTGTAGGCGAACAACTCACCGAAGTTGAAGCTCTCCTGGCCCTGACGCTTGATGACTCGGGGCATGTCGACGGGTTTGATGCGGATCAGCATGACCGGATTGCGCACGCCCATCGAGATGTGCGTCAGCCGCTCATGAGACTCCACCGTGGTGCCGTCGCCGTCCTCCTCACGCCACGGGAACACGGTTTCCATACCGCCGGCGTCGAGGTCCTCGGGACGCATTTTCACGAACGGAGATTCGCCGGGCCTGCCGGTTGCGCGCCCCAGGAAGACCGTTTCGCCGTTGAAGCGGGGCGTCCAGTCCGACGTCCAGAGCACCGCTTTGAGGCCGTCGGCAGTCGGCACCACCGGCTTCCACGGGTTCTTGATGATGCCACCCAACCCGGCTACCAGGGTGCCCAGGCCGAAGGCGCCCAGTCCGATACCGAGCGACATTCCAATGAGCTTGCGCCGCTTGATGGTTGAGTCCTCGAATGCTCCCACCAGGTTGGCCGCGGCCGTTCTGCGGTCAAACTCCGACGACTGACCGTCGTGGCGCTGCTGGATGGAGATCTCTTCGGGGATGAACCTCTTCTGGTAGAGCACCGCGCCGACGCCGATGGCCAGGATGGACAGGCCGAAGGTGACGCCGTAAATCGGGGTGGCCAAGGTGTAGAGGAAGTTGCCCTCAGCGCCATTGGGCTTGTACTGCCACGGCCAGAACAGGAACGCACCCACCAGTGCCAGTCCCATCACGCCACCCAGCAAGAGCCACGACGCGACGCCGCGTTCCGCCCGCTTCTCGGCGCGGGTGCCCTCCACCGGCCAGCGGGGCTCCTTCAGGACGGTCTCGACGCCGTCCGTCCGACCGCCGAGTTGGACCAGTTCCTGGGTGGACATGGCGGCAAGGTCCTCGTCGGACGGCTTGGCCACCGGGTTGTCTTTCGTGCTGTGGTCCTCAGGGCTCATGACCGCGCCCCGATCCACATCGCCGCAGCGACGGCGGCCACAATCCCGACCGCGAAGATCGCGATGCCCTCCGGAGCGGGTCCGAAACCGCCAAGACCGTAACCGCCGGGGTTGAGCGTGTCGCTCGAGGTCTTCACGTAGGCGATGATGTCCCGCTTGGCCTCCGGCGAGAGTTGCCGATCGGAGAACTTCGGCATGTTCTGCGGCCCGGACAGCATGGCGGTGTAGATCTGCGCGGGGGTGGCCGGATCCAGCACCGGCGCGTACTTGCCCGAGGAGAGGGCGCCGCCGCGGCCGGTGAAGTTGTGGCATGAAGCGCAGTTGAGCCGGAAGAGATCTCCACCTCGGGCGACGTCGCTGCCGATCAAGGATGCCTCGGCGATCTGGCCGTTGGCATCTCGCGGGACGAGTGGCCCGCCGCCGATGCTCTGGACGTAGGCGCCGAGCGCATCGACCTGAGACTCGTCGAAGATGGGCGTCTTGCGCATGGCCTGGGCCTCGTTGCGCATCATCGGCATCCGTCCGGACGACACCTGGAAGTAGACCGCCGCTTCCCCGACGCCGACCAGACTGGGTCCGCGAGCCTCGACGCCCTGCAGGTTGAGGCCGTGGCAGGTGATACAGGCCGTCTCGTAGAGCTGGGCGCCGGTGCGCAGCAGTGCTGACTGGGACTGATCGGCAACGGCCACCTGCGGACGCGGCGTGAGCGTCGCGGCCAGTACGCCGGCCAGGCCCAGGCCGAACACCAGAAGGACCGCCGCGGACAGTCGGCGCCGAAGTCGGCGCCGTGACCTGCCGTGCACGCGGGACTCAATCCTGAGCATCGCACCCCTTCTCATCAGCGGGTTTCGCATCGTCGGATCATCGTACGAAGTAG
>Ga0247836_1001033_pt1 | contig 47632 bp, 24 predicted proteins | sample LaCruzMarch2015__4_FD_187116 | JGI IMG/M metagenome (GOLD analysis project Ga0247836, IMG submission 187116) | Freshwater microbial communities from meromictic Lake La Cruz, Castile-La Mancha, Spain - LaCruzMarch2015_14m | ecosystem: Environmental > Aquatic > Freshwater > Lake | place: Spain... | reverse complement strand
GCTTTCCGTCCCCCAAATCGGCTGCTTCGGTTTGAGCTAATTTTTCTAATCTTGTCACAATATCAGGATATTGAGTTGCCACGTTATTTTTCTCTGACTGGTCGGTTGCCAGATTGTACAATTCCGGTGTTTTCAGTGTACGACCTTCTTCGTTTTTTCTGATAAGTTTCCAATCGCCTTCCCTGATTGCCTCCAAATCATCATTCAGGTAATAATTAAAGTGAGTTCGTGGCGCTTTGGCATCAGGTTTTCCCGAAAGTTGCGGCCAGAGGTTCACACCATCAATTTTGCGGTCGGTAGGCAGTTTTCCACCAGCCAGCGTAATCAGCGTGGGCAAAATATCCATATTGGAGGTAATGGCATCGCAACTTGTACCCGATTTAATTTTCCCAGGCCACCAAGCTATAGTTGGCACACGCATACCACCTTCGTAAACGGTGTGTTTTACTCCCCTGAATGGCAAATTACTTCCACCTTTTTGGCTACGACCCTGAATTGGGAAAGGTGAACCGTTATCGGAAGTAAAAATCACCATGGTATTTTCGTCCAACCCTTCTTTTCGTAAAGCATTCAACACTTCGCCAGCACTCCAATCTGTCTCTTCCACCCAATCGGCCAGTTCACCATTTCCCGTACGCCCTCTAAATTTTTTGGAAGGGTGAAATGGTACATGTACTGCATTATGAGCCAGATACAAAAAGAACGGACGATTCTTGTTTTCGTGAATAAACCGAACAGATTCTTTGGTATAATCTTCAATCAAAATTTCCTGCTCATCAGTTTTTACCTGTTTCAACACTTTGTTATTCCGCATAAGTGGTAATGGCGGCATGGGTTCATTCTGACGCGGGTCGGATGTTGCCTCGTATTGCGATTTTCCACCATCTTCACGCGGACTCATATCGTTGGAGTACGGCAAACCATAATAATAGTCAAAACCATGACGATTGGGCATAAATTCAGGTGCATCTCCTAAATGCCACTTGCCAATACAAGCTGTTTTGTAGCCCTGAGCTTTCAACAATTCAGCTACAGTTATTTCATTCGGATTTATTCCTTTTTTATCTGCAGGCATAAAAACGCCCTCAGGCATACCGGCACGGATCGGATAACTTCCGGTCATTAAGGCCATGCGCGAAGGTGAACTTATGGGACAAGCATAAAAACTGGTCATCATCATTCCTTCGGCAGCCATTCTCTCTAAATTAGGAGTTTTCTGCGTAGTAGCACCAAATGGTCCAATATCACCATAGCCCATGTCGTCAATTAAAATTACTACGAAATTGGGTTTAGTATTCTTTGCTTCAACCTGATTTGTAAAAGCACTTGCAACTATCCAAAAGGGTACAATGGCAGTTGTACGGGAGATTTGTATTTTATTAAATAACATTCTTTTATTTTATTTTATTTTATTTCAAGATTTTAAAATACTACTTTTCTATGGTTCCATGTTTGTTACCGGTTCCCTTAGTAGCCACTCCATTAACTCCCGACTCAATGAAGCCTGTTTATCTTTGTATTTAGCTTTGTCAATCAGGTTGTTCATTTCATAAGGGTCGTTTTTAAGGTCGTACAATTCGTTCACGAAACCTGTGTTAAACACATACTTCCAATTGTCGCGCCGTATCATCACTGACCGTCCTTTGGTGGTATAATCAATAAACCAAAACATTCCTTCTTCTTTTTCGCGTTTTAACCGAACCTGTTCAAAGGTTTTTCTGTCTATTGCCGGAGGTGGTGCTTTGGCATCGCCCACTTCGGCAAAAATCACATCACGATGCTCCGTTTTCTCCCCGTTCAATACTTTTAGGAAGGATTTTCCCTGTACATTTCGTGGAATGGTAAATCCCAGATAGTCAAATAGGGTAGGCAATACATCAATGTTACTCACTTGTGCTTTCACACGTTTTTGGTCGGTCATGCCCGGAATTTTTACAATCATTGGCACGCGAATCAGTGTTTCCTGGAATCCTCCGGTTTTGGCTATTATACCATAGTTTCCACCCCAGTCGCCATGATCGGACATGAAAACAACGATTGTGTTTTTATCCAGTCCTAAGGCTTTCAGTTTATCCAGAAACATCCCTATAGCATGATCCACAAAAGTTATCTGACCATAATAGGTGGCTATTACTCTTCGTTTTTCGGCATCGGTATAATTATTTATACAAACCGCTTGTGTTTGCACGAAATGCTTAAAAGGTGCAGTTTTCCAATCGTAATCTGCATGTGGCATGATTACATCTTTGGGATTGTACATTGAATAGTAAGGCTCGGGGACAACTGTTGGCCAATGCGGGTCGCCAAACGAAAAGTAAAACATAAACGGTTTTTCCTTGTTCTGCTCCAGAAACTGAATGCCATCTTCAGCAATCCGATAAGTTGGGCATTGTTCCTGCGGGAAAGGCATTGGACCAGGAATAAGACCTTCCAGCATGTTTTTTGACTTCTCAAAACCCGGACGAGGATCATGGTCAAAATACTCATTCACTTTCTTGTCAGTTTGTGTTATTGTACCATATTTTCGTCCCCAATGACCGGTTTCTTCCCAATAATCGAAATTTGTTTTTAAGTATTTATCAGTAAAACAGTGGTTTTTCCCTGCAATTCCAATTTTATATCCTTTTGCTTTCAAGGGTTCAACAAAAGTCCATTCATCCGTACGTAATTCTTTGTCATTGAAAACTTTTCCGGTTCGATGAACATACTTTCCTGTGAAAATACTCGTGCGACTGGGTACACTGATAGGACTCACACAATAAGCGTTTTCAAAGGCGACACCTTCTTGTGCCAATTTGTCCAGATTCGGCGTTTTGATAATAGGATGCCCCATGTAACCTGTAAAATCAAACCGATGCTGATCGTCCATAATGATAACTACATTCATGGGTTTTTGTGCCTGCACAAATAATGAAGTAACACTTAATACAGGAAGAGCTAATTTGTATTTCATATTATAATAATTTGTTTTTTTAATGGTAGTATGGAACTCACATGTTGCTGGAATTATTATCATTCTCTTGGGTGTTGTGAATCAACATATTCGTTTCATATTAATTGAATTAAATTAAGGAGCATCTAAATGTGAAATTAGGCGAATTAGAGTTTTTAGTCACAGAGGTAAATTATTCTGCGACCATAGAACTCCACACATTACCTGTCAATTCCAAACCATCAGTTTTAACGGACCCATGATGCCAGACCTTTTCAAGGGCATCTCTTTATTCAAAATATTGGCTATTGGAGCGGTGGTAAACATAGTTTTACAACTTCCAAACTGTATGAGATCGCCGATAAAACGGTTCCGACAAACTGTGGCTAGTGTTATTTCCAATTTATTTGTTGTTTTTAATAAACCGCTGATAGGGATTTCGGAGAAGGGCATCCATGCAAAGTTCAATAATTTCCCATTCAACCTAACCTCTGCTGTTGCATCCATTTCACCCAGATTCAAGCTCATTTTTTTATCCTTTGAGGTAAAACCTTCGGGGACATCAAAAGAGATGGTGTATTTGACTTTACCAGCAAAATACTTGATGGCAAGATCATCAAATTCGGTCAATGATTTTAACTGAGTGATTTCTACTGAGGGTATTATTTGCTCGTAGATAGGAAAAAACTCTAAACGTGCATTGTAATTTGTGATTTCAGTAGCTTTTGCAACTTCCAATTTTGCAGGACTTGTTGTGAATGTGTTTTCAACTTTTGAATTTGAAAACATAAAAATAAATGATTCATAGGCTTTGAAAATTAAAGGAATACGTAACTGGTTTTGCTCAATGGTGAATATAGCCGGTGTGGAAACCGTCCCGAATTCAGGATTCCAGATCGATGGTGTTTTCCCTTCCACTCTGAACGACAGTTCCCTGTCGAGTGCTTTGTTTTGCTGATTGAATACGAAATAGATATCGTCGTTCCCCACCAGTTTATGAATGTACATCAGCTCCTTGGGATCGCCTACATTGCTACTGAAGTCAGGTTTTATTGCTAAACAATTCAGCACCTGATTGATATCCGTACCTGAAAAAACCATCCCCTTCCCATAACTGTTCTGTTGATTCGTTCCCCAGAGAATATCCGTCAATTTATTGAATTTTAAGCTGTTGGATTTAATATCCAGTAATGAGAGCATCTCTTTAGGTTTGGGTCCGTAGATCTTGAGCCCCTCTTTAACCAATTGGGCAATGCGTTCCAAGGTTGCAAAGTCCATTTCGGTGCGCAAAGGCAATGCTAAGAGCGGAAATGTCTGTTTGCCGCCAAATGACAGTTTTCCATCCACAACTTTGGCCTTTTGCATCAACATTTCAAAATTGCAGGGATTCGCCCGATAACCGGAATTTAAACTGTTGAGTATAGAATTCTCTAGATTTTGTGGGTAACGATCGCCTACATAAAAAATGACATCTACCACCGGTTCTCCTTTTTGCAAGAAATATTGTACACGACCTTGATAGTCCAACCAGTCTTTGACATATTCCCACCACGGGTTATTGCGGTTGAAATGCGCTCCAAACCGCCCTAAAGTTACCCCTGGCTTATTATCGAATGGTTGATGCACGTAGCTGTGAAAAACCAATTGATTAATGCCCGAACAAAAAGCTTTATCACCAAAAGGTTTCAACATTGCTGGCGATTCGCAATAATTGGCATATCCTGTATAAGCTTCTGATCCAATAATTTGCTTGTTGCAAGCCAAAGCTGCATAAGCCGGAAAATAGGGCGTAGTAGTGGCACTGGGAATGTATTCATACAGTTGATTTTTGTTTGGCACTCCCCAAAACAAAGCCCAAAATTCAGTCATGGGCATATCACAGTATTTGTTTGAACTCAAGACATCCAAAGGAGGATATGATCCACCACCTCCGTAAATCACCTCGGCGTGCATTTCCAATTTGTTTTTATGACATAATTGGGCAAATTGTTTGTAATAATTCTGGTCAATCAAATCGGCAATGGTTTTACGGTAATCGTGTAAAAATGCTTCCGATTGCTGTACGTTGCCCACCACTTCGCCAGTTAAAACAGGCAGCCATTTTATCAAACTATAATTTCTACGTTTTTCAAACTCTGCAGGAAATGCCTTTGTCCAATTTTGGAAAAAGGCTTCCCAACTATCAATCAGCAAAAATTTAAATGTATTTCCGCAGTAATTGCCCGAAGCTTTGATAAGACTGGTTGGGAAATTGGCAAAGTGTGTCTGAATGGCTGTCGCATCCATTTTGTCGCAATCATAACCCCTTCCTTCGGGAGTAGCAGGATTATTCTGTTTGGCAGTGGTGGTGTATCCAAAACGAATAACACACCATTTGCCACGTGGTGCTTTCCATTGTAGCCGCCCATCAACACTAACGAAACGACTTATGTCAATAATCGAATTCTCGTTTATACCAAGACCTCCAGTCTGTTTGCTTTGATCAAAATTTGATTCTTGTAACGCACTAACATTTGATGATTTTTCAAGTAAAAAAGGGATTTCGGGCTTGTAAGCCGCTTCTTCCATATTCGTAAGCAACTCTAATTCACCCGCATAGTAGTCATGGTCACAATTTAAACATTCTAATCTGTAATACCTTGCTGTAGTAATGGGGAAATGAGCCTCCACTGTTTTATTCAATCCTACAAATTCTAAATCACTAATATTGGAATAAGCAATACCATCTACTGATGACGAAAACCGAAATTGACTTTTCTTTTTTTCCATGCCACCCCAGGAGAAAGGTATATAAGGAAATAATGCCAGCTTATTGGTAGTATAATCATTGGCAAAGGAGAAATTGATGACATCGCCTTTTTTTATAGCCTTCCCACTTTTCGGATTTCCATCTCGCAAAATCGACTTTGTATCTGATTTATTGACGGTTACAACAAATTTTGCTTTCTGAAATGAATTCTGCTTTTCCACAGCCGGATACGCAATCACCGCAAAGTCTCTATAAAAATTATCGGTGGCCTGAGGCTGTTCGAGTTGTGTATTAATTTGCTTACCACCATCAAAATACGTTTTTGTCCATGCAGTTGTTTTCATCGAATGTTCGGCTGTAATCCAAGGACCACCACTGGTTTCCCAACCATCGCAATTGTGAACCCCAATTTTAATTCCAAGTCGATCTGCCTCTTTTAAAGAAAATTGAAACATTTCATACCATTCTGGCGAATTAAATTTTATATTCTTTACATCTAAACGAGCTGAAACGGACCCACCCACATTTAGAATCGTGGCTTGCACAACGCCCTGTCTTTTCATCGATTCCAAATCTTTGGTGATACCGTCCTTGCTAACATTTCCACTAATCCAATGCCACCAGGTGTGGACATGAGTGGACGATGGAGGTGTTTTAAAATCTGAAGTTTTGAGCAAGTTTTGAGCATTACCAGCTGGCGACCATTCCTGTGCAAAAGCAACGAAAGATACAAAACAAAAAATAAAGGTAATACAAATTGATTTTTTCATTTTGAAAATTAATTATTATAAGTATCCGTTTGGATACCTAAGATTCGTTTTTATAAGTAATACAGGCTATAAGTAGCCTATCAAATAGTTTATCTCCAAAATTTCGTCTATTAAATTTGTAACAGAACTCATTTAAATAGTTTTGAAGATATTGTGGCTCAATATCATGGTGAAAATCCAACAATAATCTTTTAGCATTACTTATTGCAATATGCACCCATGGCAATATCTCATTAATATCTTCTTTAGCAATTACTTGTGGTTTCATATCATTATCCCACCATTCAGTTTGAGTGGCATAGCGCCCGGTCATCATCATGGATCTTGATGGTCCTGAAAGCGGGGTTCCCCAGCAATAATCAAAAAACACGGACTGTTGTGAAAGCTCGTCAATGTAAGGCGTATTCGTTGTCTTCGGGTCGCGAATTCCGTAACAGCCAAAGTCACGAGCTGAGACATCGTCTAAAAACAGAATAATAACATTGGGCTTATCTTTCGTTTCCTGTCCGAAAGCAGAACTACCGATAAAACTTAATGCCGGCAAGGTGCTTATTGCTAATAATGGTTTTGTGAATTGCATGCAATTATTTTATTTGTATTTATGGACATATCTAACTCGTGTTACCATATATTTTGGTTCAAAGAAATGCTTATATGCTCGTTTCATACTAATTTGAGTAATTAAATTAAGGTGCATCTAAATGTGAAGTTCTATTCTCGATTTCTTTTACAGACTTGTAATTTTCATTGTACTTTTTCATTCGTTTGTACGATACCGAAGCGGTATCCATCCCTGGTAATTTGGCAGAAAGGAGTTTAAATTGCTTCATGGCTGATTTAGAAGATTCATTCTTTTCATACGAAGTTTTTTCGTAATTGTGATCGCGTTTTTCAGCACAATACCATAATGTATTATGTCCATCCAATATCCAATTTGACAATCGAAACATGGAATAACGGCTGTGATTCGTATGTATCCAATCACGTCCCGTAAATGCTTCTCCTTTTAACGCTGGCTGAAAACTTGTTCCATCAAATTTTTCAGTCATGGGAAGTTGTGCACCCATGATTTGAGCAAATGTAGGGATTAGATCTGTGAAATCGACCAGTGCGGGTTGCGGTTCTTTTTTTCTAACAATACCCGGGCCACGCACAATCAGGGGAACCCTTAGACCATGCTCTTCAACAATGCTCCCTTTCCAACCGGTCGTGGCATTATCGGCAGTGAAAATAATAATCGTATTTTCATAAATTTCGAGTTCTTTCAATTTCCGAACCAACTTACCTACTTCATAATCCAAATACTCTATGTTGGTTTTCAGTGTTCCAGCAGTTTTCTGTTTCGTCCCGTCAGGATTATAGAGTTGCTTCCCACTCACATCGCGCTTGGGCATTTCCACATACTTCCAATCCCAAACTTTTCCATCTTTCGATTTGTCTTCGGGGTTTCGGTGTTCATAATCCCAACTTACATGGGGCAGGTTTGTAGTCCAATAGTAAAAGAAAGGCACTTCTTTATGACGGGTAATAAAATCCATCATAAATGCGTTATGCAAATCTTCGGTAAAATCCTGTGGTGTTGTTTTCATTGGCTTCCCATTTGCCCCGAATGGACCACCCCAATACATTGGAACCTGTCCAGCCAGCACAAATGAATCTGGACAGACTGCTACTGTCCAAGGAAGAGTTTTATAGGGTAACGACCACTCATCCCACATCCAATCGTTGGTCGGGTCACCACCACCCATTTGCCATTTTCCCGACATGGCTGTAGTATAACCAGCAAGTTTGGCAATTTTACTAATCAGAGTGTTTTGTTTAAACAACAAAGCGTTCGGTTCATCACCTTTAGGAGTAGAGCGTACATCGTACCATCCCGTTTGATCGGCATATTTACCGGTCAGTAACATGGCTCTGGCCGGTGAACTCACCGCAGCGCCCCAACAGGTGCTGAAATGGGTTCCTTCCGCTGCTAATTGATCAATATTTGGAGTTTTATGTTCCTTATTGCCATAAATACTTAATTCTTTTGCTGACATATCATCTGCAAGAATTAAGATGATATTGGGTTTTTTCTCCGTAGCAATTAGCTGCACGGAAGAAAGAAGCATCAAAGCTGAAAATGAACTGATTTGATTCATTATGCTTTAACTGTGTTTAAATTATTGGCTTACATTAAAGTTCCAAACATCACCGTTCACTACAGAACCATCGGCCATAGTGGCATCTACTCGCCAGAAGTATTTTTGTCCGGCAATCAATTTGGGCAAAGTAAAAACATTTTTTTCGCCTGTGAATTTTCCACTATTCACTAACTTGTTAGCATCATTTCCAAAAAAAACCACATGAGAAACTGCTTTATAAGCTGGTCGCCACATCAATACATCACGGTCGGCGGCTATCGTCGCACCGTCTTGAACGATTGGGAAACTAGCTTTGGCTTCGCGGCGTCCGGGTATCCAGTAAGTATTGTCGCCACGCTCGTATGCGCCAATATCGGGTGCTGAACCAAACTGGCTATCGGTAAGATTTTGAAATACTTTCCCTTTGTCAACAACATCGGTGGCAGTCGCTTTTGGTCTGAAATCGTACAAAGTTGGATTTTCGAGTAGTGTTTCTACCGTCTTTCCTGTAGCGTTATGACTGTAATCCGCCAACGTTTCAATAGGTCGAGCAAACCAATGCCCATAAATCGATTCAGATAAATTATTGACAACAGAACTATACTGATTACAGTAATTACGATGTGTTTCCACAATCATGCCACTTTTTACTTTGTTGTGTTTACTGTGTTGAAAAATGGTATTACTACAAGCTCTGTTAGCCATGTCCGGCGTAGGATTGTCGGGGTTTTTCAGTTCAATTCCGGCACTCCCAATGTTCCATATTACATTATGATCTATCGTTAAACCTGCGGTCTTATCATCGCCCCTGATGCCCATACCACCACCCCATGGAAGTGGAGGAGTGCCTGCATATCCTTCGTGTACCCAGTTGTGATGCAGGCGTGTTCCAGTGCAAAATGTATTCTGTGTATAAAGTGCCGACACATCTTTATTACCTCCCCAGCATGAACGATAGAAATCATACATATCATTCATAAAAACATCATTATCGGCTTGTGATACTTGCGTAGCAATACCGCCACTGTTGTAAATTGTGTTGTAACAAACGGTTGCCTTTGCAGCTTTACCGATTAATGCAGGCCAAGCTTTACTAACTTGTAGCGGAGGGAAATTTAAAGAAGAATTTAAATTCAAATCATGAAACAGATTGTTTTCAATTACATTCGAAATTCCTGTTATATACAAACCACTCATTGAACCATGAGCAAATATATTGTTCGACACCAATGAGCTATCTGCATTAATGGTTGGATAATTCTGTTCGTTTTTTTCATTTACATCTCCTTTTGGCATCAAAAAATACTCTGTCCACGATGAATATAAAACAGTATTATTACTGAAAACTATGCGCTTGCTTCGGCTATTATAATCTTTTCCAAACTTAAAAGCTGTACCAAAAAAGGTAATTCCATCAATTGTAAAAGCGTTTACAGTAGGGGCAGTCAGCGAAAAGTTTCTTAATTTAACTTCCAACAATCCATTTTTAAAATTCTTTATATCAGATACATACATGTATAATTTCTTTTCCTTCTTATCAAAGAAGTACTCCCCCTGTGTATCCAGAAATTCTTTCTTTCCAATAAGATAATACCGGTCGTCGTTGGATTTTAGTTTAGCACCTGATTCATCTTCCGCTTTAATACTGCTTCCAAGGTCTTTCGGGTAAATTAGCGTGTTACTTCCCGCAGAATGACTTTCTACAGTTCTTGTCCAAACAAAAAACTGGTGAGAAACATTTAGTACTGCTGTGGCTCCCGTTACATCCCAACCGGTAGCCGCTAAATCGGCGTCTTTTATTGTTCCATAACTATTTCCGGTTGAATCAACAGCTGCCCACATATCTGGTGAAAAAAAATTCCAATCTCCGTTTTTATCTCTTGGAACATTCGGCCAACGCGCCTCTAATAATGGTTTCCCATTTAAGAATAACTGTTCAAAATTTGCAGCTCTGTAATCAGCTACAAAAATTCCTTTTTGATTGGTTTTTTTCCATTTCAGATTCAGAATATCTAAACCAGAAATTACAGGAGTTTCGCCCTTTGCAGCCTTTATTACTACACCCGATTTTTGAATTGTAATATTCTCACGATAAATTCCGTTGTGAATGATGCAAACATCACCGGCACGTAGTTTATCAATGGCAAACTGAATACTACGGAGCGGCTTATCAATGCTTCCTGTGTTTTCATCTGTTCCGGTTTGAGAAACATGATATTCTATGGCAATAGCACTAAAAGCTAATAAAAGAAAGAGAATCAGAAGTGTTTTTTTTATAAGTATCATGTGTATAATATTTAATGCTGAACTCAGTTTTAAGAGACAAGTTTCTTATTGATAAATAATTAATTAAAGTCTTAGTATCCGGGATTTTGATTCTCTTTACCAATGGCTGGATTTATATTTATCTCAGTATCAGGAATTGGCATATATAGTTGATGATCACTAATTACTGCTGCTGTCCAGGTAGATGTTGGTGATAACATAGTAGATTTAATCAAGCCGGTAAAATTACTTTTATCAACAGGGTCGGCAACAGCCGTTGAAGCAAGAACTCCTCCAGAAGCAAAAGTATGGGTGTTTTTACAAAATTCAACCAACTTACCTGTTCGTTTTAAATCGAACCAACGATGACGTTCACCTACAAATTCCCAAGCACGTTCCATTAATACGGCTGCCCTAAATCGTTCTTTTAGTGTTCCTGTGTAATATACATGGCGTTTATCGTAATTTGTATTTGTTTTATCAAAACTTTGAAACGAAATATTGTGCATCAAATCGGTTGTGGTATAGGGTGAATTTTTCATCAAATAAGCATCATCCAAAGCTGAAACCTGGGCACGGGAACGAACCATATTTATAGCTCCATAAGCACTTGTTCCCAACGTACTGTTATTTGGATCGCTGGTAGCCTCATTGCTTGCTTCAGCATAAATCAAATAAATATCTGCCATACGAAGCGCTATGTAGTTTACAGCACTGTTCCATACATTGGCTGGTAATCTTTCCCAACGGTATTTGGCCGGTGCCCAAGCATTTAAAGCGATAGCAGTTCGAGTTGTTGTTCCACCTGAAAGAGTAGTTTTATATGGACCTACACTCCACTGAAATCGAATATCATCATCATTAAAACTCAATGCAAAATCAGAACCAAGGAACGAACCACCCCATTGGTAATAGTAGGTACCATTTGAAGTAATATCCATCCCGTTTGTACCTCCACCATTTATTCCTCTCCAACCAAAGGCGCTACCATAATCAGGGTCTTTAAACTGTATCTCCCAAAGTGACTCAGCGCTATTTTTTCCTGATTCCAGAAACATCTTTCCATATTGTTTGAATGCTGTAGCACTACCCGGAGTTGTAGGATTTAACGAAATTCCACTTTGCGAAATAACCTCATAGGCTTTTGTGGATGCCTTTTGAAACCACAAGGAATCGGCTTCTTCGGCATAGTTTCCTACCGGATAACCACCACGAGTAAGATAAGCTTTTGCCAACAATCCCTTGGCTGTCCATTTGGTAACACGTCCGGCCGAAGGTGCTTTTGCGGGTAAATATTGTTCTGCAAATTCTAAATCGCTGATTATCTGAGTCCATGTTTGGCGTTCTGTTGCTCGTGGTTTTGAGATAGCATCTTCTATACTTTGAGTTGGTTGAACCCGTAAAGGAACTCCACCGAAGTACTGAACCAAATCCATATAACAATAAGCTCTCACACACATTGCTTCACCAATTAATGCATTTTTCTCATTATCAGTCCCTTCAATTTTAGGCACATTGTATATAATATTATTGGCACGGTTTATTATGCTGTATAAACTAGACCAAACTTTTAATACATCGGCATCGGCTGAGGTGTAAGTATACTTTTGAAATTTCTGAGCCTGATCTGCTGAATTTCCCTGCATTATGTCTGTGCCACATTCGCCCCAACCATTAACAGGCGTTAAGGTAGCAAAGTAAGGAACAAAACCTGCATACATACCTGTTATAGCAGTATTTGCATCCCTTATGTTTGTAAAAATAATTTCAGACGACAGGCTCGAGATAGGTTCCTCTTGCAGCATATTGGTACAAGATGTGCTCAACAATACGAGCAGTATTAAATTTATAATTTTATTTGATTTCATCTGTTTTTTAAATTTGTTGGTTACTTAAAAATTTGCATTTAAACCTACCATAAAAGTTTGTGACAAAGGATAAGAATTTAAATCATATCCGGGGCGTAAACCATTTAAATCCTGTGTATTAACATTCGGGTCGTATCCCGAATAATTGGTGAAAGTATGCAGGTTCAAAACATTAGCAAATACTTTTAATGAACTTATTCTTAATGATTTTACCAGTTTGGCATCGAAATTATAAGCCAACATCAGGTTTTTAATGCGTAAATAAGATATGTTTTTCTCTACATAACCATCGTGCATATCAATTAATGGCTGTCCATCAAGTGGATATTTAGCATCGATATTTCCTTCTCCACCGGGAAGAATATTAGGAACAAGATTTCCATTGGCATCAGTTATTGTTCGTATTTCATTACCACTTGCATCTAAAGGATATTGTATTGGTTTCCAATAATCAAACACCATAGTGTTTTGCTGACCGGTTTGAACTCCTTTAAAATGACGTATATTAGCATTGTAAATATCTCGTCCTACACTCCATTCCATGAAAAAATTTAATTCGAAGTTTTTATAAGTAAAACTATTGTTTAATCCACCAGTAAACTTTGGTTGAGAATTGGCAATTGCTCCTTTATCATAAGCATCAATTTTCCCATCCGGAACACCATTCACACCACTTTTATCTTTAAATTTCCATTGACCTGGTTGTGCTCCATTTACAGCAGCAGGACTAACTCCACTTGCATCTTTATTTAAAACATATTTATTAAGCATATTATTCCATGTAAAGTCACTCTGTTGCCATAACCCATCTGTTTCATAACCATACCAAATACCAATAGGTTGACCAATTTGCAACATGGCTGTATTTTCGTTTTTGGTACCCGGAATAAGCATCCAATCCTTCGATATAAGTGTTCCCAGACTTGTTACTTTATTTCGATTGATTGAATTATTTAAAGTTGCTGTCCAGTTTAACTTACCTTTTAGAATTATACCCGTAACAGTTACTTCAATACCTTTATTCTCGATTGATCCTGCATTATACAAATAACTTGAGAAGCCCGTTGAAGCAGGTATGTCGCCTGTGAGTAATAAGTCTTTTGTTTGTTTTAAATAAGCATCAACTGTTGCTGTTAGTCGGGATTTAAACATAGAAAAATCTATTCCAATATTTGTTTGTACCGATGTTTCCCATTTCAGATTTGGATTGCCGATATTTATAGGATAAGAACCTGTTATAAATGTATTCCCGGAGCTGTATTTTGTTAATCCGTAATTAGTTAACGACTGATAGGGCGAAATATTTGGATTACCGGTTTCCCCCCAACCTGCACGAACTTTTAAATTATCAAAAACACCTAAGTTTTTAATAAATTCTTCTTCACCTGCACGCCAGGCAGCCGAAAACGATGGAAAATAACCCCATTTGTTGTTTTGAGCAAACTTGGAAGAGCCATCAGCTCTGAATGTGGCAGTAAGTAAGTATCTTTCTTTAAAATTCAGATTCAGTCTTCCGAAATAAGACAACAGTAAAAAATCTTCTGAATATGAATTCGGAGTTGCAACACTCGAACCAACACCAATATTATTATATCCGAGTGTCTCATTTGCAAAATTCGTTGACTCCATCGAAGTATTGAACTTTGTATTGTACTGTTGCGAGAAACCAGCAAGAGCGGTAATCTGATATTTTTTATGCCACTTATAATAATTTATGGTGTTTTCGTTTAACCACGACGAGTTTTCGTAGGTTGAAATTTGAGATCTTCCATTGTATAAAGCTCCCCAACTGGTTGTAGATGGAGCGTAACTCTTTGTATCAGTTTTATTTTTAAACAATCCAAGTGTTGAGCGTACTGTAACACCTTTCATCGGTGTTAAGGTTAGTCCAAAATTAGTTCTACTTTCCAATGTTTGACGATTCATTTTAACTTTATTAAGTACCTCAAGCGGGCTACCAATCATTAGGTTTCCATCATCATCTAAGTTTGTAAGTGTTTCACTATTTAATGCAAGAAGCGGTATTGCCTTTATAGCCTGAGAAAGGATCCCTGCACCAGCACTACTTCCATCTACTGCATTTACAGTAACGGTTCCATTGTTTTCGGAAAATGCAAATGAGTTATTGAATGATAGTTTCAACCAATCGTTTGGGCTGCCTTCAGCTTTGAAACTACCGGTATAACGGCTTGCATCTGTTGCTTTTATAACTCCTTGTGTATTAAAGTAGCCTATCGAGGCAATGTAATTACCTTTGTTAGTGCCAGCTGACATGGAAATATTATAATTTTTAATATTCCCCTGTCGTTGAATAGCATCCATCCAATTTGTGCTAATTGTATCCGAACTGGCATAAGGTGCAACATCCCACCACTTATGATACTGACTTGAAGTTGGAGGTGTTGTAATGCGTTTGTCATACGGAAACCAACGGTCGTGTTGGGTTTGAGCATAAAATTTGGTATCGCCTGGTTCATATTTATTTATCATATTCTGAACGCCATAATTAGCATTAAAGCTAACTTTTGTTTTACCATCTTTACCACTTTTAGTAGTAATAATAACAACACCATTTGCGCCACGTGCACCATAAACGGCAGTTGCCGAGGCATCCTTTAAAATATCAATGGATTCAATATCGTTAGGGTCGATATTTGATAATGGACTCGATGCCGTAAGTGATTGATTACTTCCACTACTAAATGCACCTTCCACCGGAAATCCGTCAATTACATACAGTGGAGCCGAGCTGGCACTTATTGAGTTCGCACCGCGAATTTGAATGGTCATACCTGCTCCTGGTGCATTATCTGCTGCATTAATCACAACGCCGGCAGTTCGCCCTGAAAGTGCTTGTTCAAGCGTGGAAGCTCCCGAAGAAGATAATTCTTTACTATTTACTGACACCACCGAACCTGTAATATCCACTTTTTTGGCGGTACCATAACCTACTGCTACTACTTCCTGAAGACTTATGGCTGAGGGTACAAGTATAGCATTAACAACCGTTTTTCCTGAAATGACAACTTCCTGCGGTTCCATACCTATATATGAAAAGCTCAACACTTTTCCGTTTTCAGGAATATTCAAGGTGAAACGTCCATTTAAATCTGTAATTGTGCCTACCGTTGTGCCCTTTACAGTTACAGTAACACCAATCATTACCTCACCTTTATCGTCCTTTACAGCTCCAGTAATTTGTTTACTATCAGCCGGATTTACCAATAATAGCTCATTAATATTGTTTAATGAATTTGTCGCCATAATTGGCAATAATAAACCAGTTTGAACAATACAGACAAGTATTATTCTTCGAATGGGAATTCGTTTTTTCATAAATATTCTTTTTGATTTAAAATACGTTGCAAAGATATTAATAACATATAAAAATCAATGGGGACAAATAATTATATTAGAGGGGTGGAATGGGTAATAAAAATGTTTATAATATAGTATTGATTATTTTAAATTATGTTTTCTAATATAGCCATATATTCCACCCTTCTTTCCACTGGTATAATAGTCCAATTGTACCCACCTGATAAAAATTGGGTATTATCAAAAAGCGGGCAAGAAATAAAGTGCGACTTCCTTTGCGATCCCTGATTTCCAAATAAATACGATAAATGTCGCCAATATTTACATTAAATACATCCTCAACATAAGTAGTAAGAGCTTTCAAATTTATATTTCCGTGATTTATACACTTTGCAGTATCCAATGCATAAATTAACTCTGCTAAATCAGTTTTACTTGCCGTCCAGGTCTCACGAGTTTTTAGGCCTGTACAAACTTTATGTTCAATTTCAGTGTCTTTTTTTAATTTTACAAGTTGCGAATTGATATACAGTTCTAGTAAATCATTAGCGATTATCTTGGCTATTTTATAATCGTACCCTGTGGAGAACTTTATATCGCGTTCGAAATAAAAACTGGCAATATTCATAGGAATATCAGAATCCCTGTTTCTCAAAAAGTAAATTTTATCAAAATGAGTGCAACTTGTACGATAATAATGATACATCTCAATGTTGCGATCAAAGTAATGTTTCAACCTATCCAATTCTGTCAAAAAATAGGTCTCTACAGTTGAACAGCCACCTTTGGGACGATTCATTTCAATCTTGTAAACTGACATGTAATAAATCAGTTTACTTATTATTTTCGGTTTTATTTCTTTAAAAAACAGAATCTCCTCTTCTTCATTTATAAAATCGTATTTTACAATGAAACTTTTTAATTCCTCCAGTTTAGATTCAAGAAACTTTAAGATTTGAGTTGATTTAGTTATTTCATTTTTTTCAACTCTTTCTATCTTATATATTTGTTTTTCTATTTCGTCAAGTTGTAGATTTGTAAATTTCTCCATGCAGCTAAAATTGATATATAAATCCTCATTATGATCTCTCAATTAAAAATATTATCAACAAAATCTAATCATTGCTGTCTGAATCCAGCCTTATTTTGATGTTGACTAAAGTAATCAAACTATTAGTTGTTGACTTGATATAGTTTGTAATTGAATTCAGCAATTTTGTTCACATAAAACTCCAGTTTTATTTTTACTTTCTATCGCTATTATGTCAGACGTTGCTAATCAGCTGAGTTAAAAAGAAAGAATGTTTGATTTAACAAACATTCTTTCTAACCTTAAAAAACACTAATTATCAGAGAAAACTTAAAATTATTTTTCACCAATAATATTTCTTCATTATCTCCTGCATTTCGGGCATTTTTTCATCTTCAGTATCGCCACTCTGCTTTTTGAGTTTCAGTAATTCTTTTTTTAGCGAAGCTATCACTTTGGCATATTGCGGATTGTTGTATTCGTTCTTCATTTCCTGCGGGTCTTTATTAAGGTCAAATAATTCCCATTCAGGAATGTATGCTGCTGCATAATTCGATGAACCTGTTTTGCCAAGCGGATGTCCATAATAAAATATAAGTTTATAATCGGCGGTACGTATACCATAATGAGCCACTGTTTTGTGGTAGATTTCGTTATTCATCCAGTAACGATAATAAAACGACTTACGCCAACTTGCGGGTGTTTTTCCTTTGGCATTACTAAAAAAGCTTTTACCTTGCATTGATGCAGGAATTTTAATGCCGGCCATTTCCAAAAAAGTTGGTGCAAAATCGGCATTTGTAATAATATCTTTGTTAATCTGTTTTGGTCTAATTGCTTTCGGATAACGGATTACAAAAGGCATATTGATACTTTCTTCGTACATCATGCGTTTGTCGAACCAGCCGTGCTCGCCCAGAAAGAATCCCTGATCGGAAGTATAAACTACGATGGTATTTTCTGTCAATCCATTTTTATCCAGATAATCAAGTAAGCGTCCCACATTCTCGTCGACACCTGCCATACAACGCAAATAATCCTTCATATAAATTTGGTACGCCCACCGTCTGTGATCATCACGACTTAGATTTGTTGGAATATCTGTTTTAAGGTCAACTTTATCCATTTTCTCCATTGTCATGTGAATTCGGTTGTTATATTCGCCTTTACCTTCATAACTTTCGAGCAAACTTACAGGTTCGGGCAAGTTAATATCCTTAAACAAATCTTTAAACTTTGGATCGGGCTCAAACGGACGATGAGGTGCTTTAAACTGACACATTAACACAAATGGTTTCGTTTTATCTCTGCTTTCGAGCCACTCCAGCGATTTATCGCCAATCAATGAGGTAATATGGCGGCCTTTGAATTCAGTTCCTTTCGATTTCTCGAAAGTGGGACCATCGAGTTGTCCTTTTATATTAAAAAACGGATCAAAATAACGTCCCTGTCCTTTCATGGCAAAATAATAATCGAATCCTTGTGGCTCGGTTACTAAATGCCATTTTCCAATCAAGGCAGTAGCATATCCTGCATTTTGAAACAGTCCTGGAAGTGCCACAGTCTTCGGATCCATTGCATCGTCCAGCGTATAAACTCCGTTTTTATGACTGTACTGACCTGTAAGAATGGTTGCACGGCTTGGTACACTGATGGAATTCAGCGCATAACAATGATTAAAACGAACACCTTCCTGAGCGATACGGTCGATGTTTTTTGTTTGAAAAACAGCAGAATAACGTCCATTGTAACAACTTAATGCCGTATTGGCAGCATCGTCGGACATTATAAAGATAATATTCGGACGATCTGTTTTTTTAGCAGCAAAACCCGACAAAACCGATAAAGCAAGTACACCAGTAGTTGCTGAAATTATTTTGTTAATCATATAAATCTTATTTTAATTTTCATTCCACTCAAATTTGTAGCTACCCGGCCCAATCGCAACTGTTTTATTGGTAGTTACGGTAGCTTTACAATTCTGTGGAATACTAACCTTTAATGTTATTTTATTGCCTTTGCGTTCCCATGCCGAACTTATTCTCCCATTTAACGAAACATATTCGCCTTTGGCGCTATTTAAACTCTTGGTATAATATGGCTTAATAATTATATTTTTAAACCCGACAGCATTTTCAGGCTGCCTGATTCCTGCCAAATAATTCAACATCCAAGCTGAAATATCGCCTAAAAAAACATGGTTTAACGATGCTTTATCATACTCATTTTGTTGAAACCACTCAGGCAAGGTCGTTAGCCCTTTTTTGATCCAGCTACCCCACGAAGGTTCATCTTCTTTGAGCAGCATATTCATCACTGTCTCGTAATATCCATAAGCTGATAAAACACGTGGAACATAACGACTACCCATCATTCCAAAATCGAGGTAGTAATTATTTTTAACAATCGACTCGTTCAGTTTTTCAGCCAAAGCCACACGATGTTCGTCGGGCGCTAATCCTATGTATAATGGATAAGCATAAGATGTTTGCGAACCATTTGCATACTGCATTTTAACAGGATCAAAATATTTTTTATTGGTAATAGCACGAATTTCGTTAGCCTTTTGCTCATATTTCGAAGCATCTTTACCCAATAATTTTGCAAATTTTGCCATTAATATATTATCATAAAAATAGGTGCACATCGACGTAAAATCTGTTGGCGTTTTCGTTTTGGCCGGCACCCAATCGCCAATTCCAAAAGTAATCATTCCATCCTTTTCACGCGATTGCAGGTAAGCAAGGTATTTTTCGAGTGTAGGATAAAGCTGTTCAATGGCACGGGTTTGTCCGTAATAACTATATAAAACATCTGGTATTACAAACATCGCAAGATCCCAGGTTGGGCCAACCCAATCGATATACCCCCAGCCGGCACTTGGCACAATTCCTGCAATTTTTCCTTCTGAGTTCTGATTGTCTATAAAATCGCGCATCCATTTCTCATATACAAGTAAGCCATCATAATTTAACAAAGCCAAATCGATAGAAATATAGGCATCTGCCGTCCAACCGTTCTTTTCGCGTTGCGGGCAATCGGTAGGTATGCTGTGCAGGTTACTTTTATATGCCCGCATTGTAGCTTGATGTGTCTTATTCAGCATATCGTTCGAACATTCAAAGCTTCCAACCTTTTCGACATCGGTATGCAAAAACAAAGCGGTAATATCTTTCGAAGTTAAAGTTATCGGCTCGCTACTTTCAACTTCCACATACTGAAATCCTTTGTAGGTTAATGCGGGCATAAAAGTTTCCGGTTTATCATCGCCCCGTACAATATAAGTATCCATCTGGAATATTTCTTCAGGGTCTATAACAATAGGTTTACTTCCTAGTGCCCGTTTTACCAATAGACCTTCTTTATGAAAATATTTGTTAATAAAGTCTTGGTCAAGACGACCCTCAGCATTCAACTTTTCTCCATACTTCAGGGTAATTTTTGTTCCTTTTTTAGCTTTTACTGTCAATCGGCAAAATCCAGAAGAGTTAAATCCAAAATCAGCAACATAAATATTATTTCCGAATTTCTGAATGCTTTTGGGCGAAAGTTCTTCGGTAATTTTGATAGCCTGCATTAGTTGCGTTTCAATAATGGGGGCAGGTGTTATTGTAGAAACAGCATTTTTCCATCCTGAATCATCAAAAGCATATTTTTTCCATCCTTTTTCTTCAAGTTGTGCATCGAATATCTCACCACTATACAGGTTATTAAAGCGATAAGCACCAGTATTTGTTTTCCAGGTGTTGTCTGATACAATTGTTTCGCGACTACTGTCGGTATATTCAATTTCGAGTTCGCTTAAAAAGCGGGGACGATTGCGCCATCCTGCCTGATCGAAATTCCAAACTGCCAGCGATTGGATATTGTACCAACCGTTACCTAACACAACTGAAATACAATTATTTTTTGAATCTATCAAATTAGTAATATTGTGTGCTGCATATAATACACGTTTATCGAAATGGGTGTAGCCTGGATCAAGCAAATGATTATTTACCTTTTTACCATTCAGAAACACTTCGTAATACCCTGCTGCAGAAATATATAGATGAGCATTTCTGATTTTTTTACTCACTGTAAATGTTTTTCTAAATAGAGGTGAAGGCTTGAAATCTATATTGTGTTGGTCGGTAATCCAACTTGCTTTCCAAGCTGAGGAGCTTCCAACGCCTGTTTCGAACCACGTAACAGGAGATTGGATTTTCATTTTTCCGGAAATATCCCATGCTGTAATACGCCAAAAATACTTTGTTTTGTTGCTGAGTTTGTTTAGCTTCAGATCACAAAAGGATTTTGTTGAAGGTGATTTTTCAGAGACATAAACATCTGCCTTTCCATTTTTTAACAATTTTGGGTCAGATGCAATTTCTAACATATAACTTCCTTGATAGAATGAAGGTTTGCCAACGAAATTCCATGAGAACCGTGGATTCTGAATATCAATACCCATTGGTTGCGCAACAAATTCGCATCGTAGATTCGATACCTGAACTTTTGCTTTCAAAGAGATAGAGAATATAAGTGATAAAAATATTAAAGGAAGCTGTTTCATCGCTATTTATTTTAAATTACGGGCAGATACCCTAAGTTACCTGCCCGATTTATAATTAGAGAATATGATATTTTAGTTTGCCGGAGTGAGATTATATGACCGTATTGCCCTTACTCTGAAATAATTTGTTTTTAAAAACGCTGTAGGTTTTTGATTTGCATTTTGGAACGAATGTGCCCAAATGCGAGAAAAGGTAACTGCACTCGAGCTCATATAACCTGCAATTGGAATTTTACCCGGTGCACTCTGAGTTGTTGAGGCTTGAATATTGAATTTCTCACCAGCTCTTCCTGATACTAATGCAGCAACATCAACACCGGTTCTGGCTTTGAATAATTCGGTTAGCTCGCCAATAGAAGGCAAATACCAATCAGTGTAACTTAAGGTATTCATTTGAGTGGACAGCGTGTCGGTATAAATTGCTGCCTTCGCAAATTCTTTTTGTACTTCCAGTATGCTTTGTGTATTGGTAGCACCTGAACCAATTACTTTTTCGAGTGATGTGGCAGGCAAAGTTACTCCGCTTGATGTTGTATGAATGCCAAAAACAATTTTTGCTAATTCAGTATCCGTATTATTATTTGATGGGGTCGCATCTTTTACATGACACACCATTCCTTTAACCGGATTTTCAACATCCAGCCAAAACACAATACCACCTTCGGCATATTCATACTGACGAGGAGCTGTAATAACCTGCACATCACCTAATATTTCATCTGGTTGAGTGCCACGACGTAGACTTATCGTATAAGTTCCTGCGGCAGTAATCGCTGCCGATGTTGTTGCTAAAATTGAAGTAGAGCTAACTGTTGTTGAAGTAAGAACAGTAGTACCCATTACAATTTTATCGCCGGTAATAAAACCTGTACCTCTAATCAAAAAACTAAGTGCTTTTCCCTCTACACCCGAAGGAAGGTATTTAGGTAAAACCACATTGGAGATTTTTGAGTTTAGCTTAGTGGCATCGGTAGTAATAAAACCAAGACTTAAAAGCGGACTACCAGGACGTAGAAGTAATACCTGCATGGTTTTTCCGGCGTAGCTTGCAGGTAGATTGAATTTCAAATCGGGCAATACTGATTCGTCAATAGCAATAGTTTCTCTTACTCCATTTACATTTAAAATCACTTTATCGCCAATCGCAAATCCTGTTCCTGTAATTGTTACAGGCGATCCTGCCACAACTGCACTACCCGGCAAAACAATATTTGCTACATTGGAAATGGCTGAATTGAACTTAATACCTGCTATAGTAATATACGAAGGCTTATAACCTGTTGCTGTTGAATAAACCGGCATATTCGAAAAACGCATGTTTGGTGATCCGGCTGTAACACCTGCAGGTACAATAAAACGTGCTTCCGTTTCAGTTACCTTATAAGGCGCTGCTCTTAAATCTGGCTTTGAAGGATTAAAAAATAACGAGTCGTTCATCGAGAACCCAATACCTTTCAGCACTATTTCATCTCCCACACCAAAGCAATTTGCACCCACAGTATCCGGAACACAATTACTAACGATAATCTCATCACCCGGAATTGGAGTTCGGTCAAACGATTCGTTTGCAAATACCGACATAGCAGCTAATGTACGCTTTATAACGAATGTTTTATCACCGCGTTTTACAATCAGATTGTATTTTCCTTCGGCAATAGCACCTACAGCAGGCACTCTAAATGAAGCTGTCCAGCCATTGATGGATCTATGTGGTACTTCAACTTTTACATCCGAAGCTCCAGAGACATCGGAAACCGGACGGAGAAACAACGACGTTGAATCGGAACTTACGATAAAACTTCCCGAAATTTTCACTGTAGTTCCCATAAATACTGCTCTTGGTAGCGTATAAGCATTAGGTTCAGGTATTTCGTTTGTCATGGGGTCAAGCGCACTCATTTCGCAACCAACAAATGCAAGTGCAATCAACAATACAGTTGCAGCTTGTTTTAATTTATTTATCATGATTTTTTTCATTTTGTAAAATTTTAGAAATTACATTAATAACCATAGTTTTGAAACATATCCGTTTTATTCAACGAAACATCAATCTGCGATTGTGGTATCGGATACAAATAATGTTTTGTATCGGTAATAATTGGGTGTGTAGTCATATTTTGACCAGGTGCAGGAACAGCTAAATTGTATTTCTCCAACAGCTTTCCCGTACGTGCTAAATCGAACCATCTTATGTTTTCAAAACAAAGTTCAAGTTTTCGTTCGTTTAATATGTTCTCCATTGTCAAAGTTGTTTTATCGTATGGAGGCAGTTCAGTTGCTGCCAATGCATTAGCATCATCCCTTGAACGGGCGCGCACCAGATTCATACATTCGGCAGTTAAATCGGTAGCCACTCCATCATTAGCTTTCATAGATGCTTCGGCAAGCATTAACAATACATCAGCATACCTGATAACAGTAAAGTTCAATGGTAAACTGTTGACATCGGTAAGTGCTGTCAATTCATCCATTGGTTTGTCCAGATAGAATCTGAATTTTGTAACACAGGTGTAATACCAGGTATCGGACAGCCATGTATTTTCCTGTATTGCAACTGACTTTCCTGTTTTTTCGGTGGGACTAAAGACTTTTGTACCCACATTATATATTGCTCTCCAATATTGTGGAGCAGGTACATTCTGTGCATCGGTAACCATACGTCCACCTGATAAAATCCATGGTTTACGCTTATCCGACTCTTCGTAACCTCCCACGTAAACCACCTGATTATTAATATTTTGATCTCCTCTCAACATCAATGCTGGAGCAAACATTATATTCTTTCTCCAAATAGTATTATAAACAACACCAAAGTTATTACCTACAGCAATGCCATAATTATAAATGAAACCAAAACCCCTGTTTGGATTGGCACTTGCTTTACCATCGTTAGCCTGAAGCTCCCACATATTTTCTGCTATCTGATTTTTGTATTCGGCCACAAAAAGTTTTCGGTAGTCGGGTTCAAGCGTAACACCGGAGTTTGTTTTAATATCTGATAATACCTGTTCTGCTTTTTGATAAAGTTCTTTGGATGTTTCAGGGATTTTGGAATATCCCCAATCAGAACGATCGATTTTTGAAAGCAAATCATCCACAATTCCTGTTTCTTTGGTTGAAGCCATTGTAAGATAAACTTTCCCAAGCATGGCTTTAGCTACGTATTGCGAAATACGAATAGGATCTTTTGTGTCTTTTACAGGAGGCAGAACTCCCGTAACAGTAGCAGCATCTAAATCGGAAATGATTTGTGCATAAATATCTTTCACAGGTGTACGTCCAATTTTCCAATCAATTTCAGTCATCATCTCTTTTGTTACCAATGGCACAGGTCCAAATGTCTGAACCAATCGAAAATATGACCAAGCTCTAAGTACTTTTGCCTCACCAACCATACGCTGAATGGCTGCATTTGGTGCCGGGAAATTTACTGCAACTCTATCAATAAGCACATTACAACTACTAATTAGTTTATAATGCATGGCATACCAATCGGGTAACACAAAAAGATCGTTCGATGTGAGTGAATATCTGTAGATTGCAGCAAGTGCAGCCTGATTTCCATTTGCTATTGATTCATCTGTACCTAACTCACCAATAAGTGGGGTATTGGGATGAATGTACAAATCGCTGTATAACTGGTATAAACCCAATACACCTGAGTAAGTCCCAGCTTCGTCCTGATACGAAGTAGATGATGATCGGAAATCGACTGGTTTTTCTGTCAGAAAGTCATCACACCCTAACATTGTAAATGAGAGCATTACTATTAAAAAGTAACTATATTTAAGTTTTTTCATAACGTACATTTTTTTATTTATTAAAAAGTAAGATTAACTCCGGCAGAAATAATGCGTGACTTTGGATAAGCCTGACTATCTAAACCCGGCATAAGGTACGATGCTTGTCCACGGGAAGAATTAACCTCAGGATCGTAACCGGTATAGTTTGTAAATACGAAAAGATTTGTACCGGTTAAAAAGAATTTTAGGTTTGAGATTTTCATTTTCGAAATCAGCTTTTTATTTAAACTATACGATAGCGTAACGTCGGCTACACGTAAGAATGAAGCATCTTCGATATACCAGTCCAACGGAATTTCTTCGGTATTATTAATACGTTGTGCCATAAAAGTTGGGAAACGATTCGAAGCAACACCTTCGACAAAGACCTCCCCTTTTTGACCTGTTACTATATCGTATTGATAAAGCGTAGGACGGAATGATTGAAGAATATCCTTGCTGTACGACCAACTTGACCCTGAAGGAGATATTGCATGTATACCCCAGGCAGTAGCGTTAAACACATCCTGTCCGACAGAATATTGCAATGTAATATTTAAACCTACACCTTTGTAAGTGAATGAATTGGTTAATCCACCTGTAAAATTAGGAAATCCGTTACCAAGTATCTGGCGGTCGTCCGAAGTTATTTTACCATCGGGCACACCTGCCGGACCACTAATATCCTGGTATTTAATATAACCCGGGTGACAAGGAATGCCTGTTGCCAAAGTTCCATCTGCGCGGGCAGCTTCAATTTCGGCATACGATTGCCACAATCCATCAGTCTTATAACCATACCAATTACCCAGCGGGTCACCAACCCTGAGTATACCCTGTACCGCTTCGGCTTTGCTCCATCCAGTACCAATAAGTTTAAAGTCCTGTTGACCAAGACTGAGAATTTTACTTACATTTTTACTGATATTGAAGTTTATATCCCAATTGAGTTTATTGCGTTTTTTCAACGGACTTGCACTTATACTTAGTTCGATACCGCGGTTTTGAACCTCTCCAACATTGGTCATTTGTGTACGAAAACCGGTATAAAACGGCAATGGATCTTCGTAAAGCAAGTCTGATGTTTTTTTATCGTATACATCAAAAGTCAGGCTGATTCGTTCGTTAAACAAGCCCAAATCAAAACCCAAATCGACTTCTCGCGTAGTTTCCCATTTCAAATTGTCATTACCCAACCTGTTAAATACCAGTGTACTGTTATTTGTTAAGCCATCGGTTGATATACGCGACAACGAAGCAGTTGATAAAGATTGATAGGGAGAAATTGCTTGTTTTCCACTAACCCCATAACTGGCACGCAGTTTCAGGTTTGAAATTTCACGAACAGATTTCAGAAATTTCTCTTCGTTAATACGCCATGCAGCACCTACGGAAGGGAAGTATCCCCATTTATTATTTTTAGCAAAAACCGATGAGGCATCCGCACGCATCGAAGCTTTCAGTATATACTTATCGGCATAGGTGTAATTTGCTCTACCAAACCACGAAACATTATTAACCCCAATATAGCCTAAGATTGGCGTGGAGGGTGCCAAACCTTCGGACATTCCCCAAATACCCAAATCCTGAAGTGTAAAATTAGAATTTTGGGAAATTGATGTTTTTGTAGTGCGGGTTGAGATTGAGTTTCCCAACATAAAACCGATATTGTTCTTTTTAATTTTTGTATTGTATTGAAGTGTATTTTCACTCCTGAGTTCTGTTATTCCAGTATTGGAGAGTGTAGCAATACCTTTACTGTTTTGCCCATTACCTTGACCTACATTTGATGGATAAAATTGTTCGTTTGTAAACCGACGTGTTACGTACGAACCAGATAGGTTCAGAGTCAGACCTTTTACAATTTGCCAATCAAAATTTCCGGTATTCGTATAAACCAGCTGTTTATTTGTATTCGTAATTACTTTTGTATAAAATAATGGATTTTGTATTGTGGTAGGCTCCTGGTCATCGTAAGGTAACCTTCGTGCCGGTTCATCTTTGTTCAGGAAAGGAGGTAAATTTAAGATGCTACTGATTTTTGCAGGATCAGTAATTGCATATTGCAGCGACGAAGTAAATCCAAAATTCATTTTACTGTTTATCGCTTGCCTCATATTTAACCTCACATTGTAGTCTTCGAATCCTGAAGCAATTTGAATACCATCCTGTTTTTTACGTCCCAACATAAGCGAATAAGTTGATTTATCGCCTCCACCGCTTATGGTAAGTCGATAGTCCTGAGTTGGTGCATTGCGATAAATTTCCTTTTGCCAATCTGTATTCCCTGTTACTTCATCTTGATGATAATAATAGGTATTGAAAAAAGCAGGGCGGGCAATTGTCCAAAATCTACCTTCATCATCTGTAAGTAACATGGCCCCTGTTTCGGCATCGCCCCATGGTTGCCCAGAAACATTGGCATCGTAATTCGCACCTGCAGAGTTCACATAAGTCAGGTATTTAAAATCGCCAAATTGTTCGGCATTCATCATGGGTAAAAATTTAGTAAGTTGTTGCGAACCAACCATGCCATAAAAATCAACTTTGGCTTTTGTGTTTTTTGTACCCTGAGTTGTTGTTATTAAAATTACTCCATTTGCACCTCGTGAACCATAAATAGCTGTTGATGAGGCATCTTTCAAAATGTCTATAGTCGCAATTTGCGAAGGAATAACATCGTTAGCCTCCGAAATTACGCCGTCAATAATATACAAGGGTTCGCTATCGCCACTCAAAGAGGTATTACCACGAATAGAAATTGAATTGGTTGAGCCGGGCTGCCCATCCATTGCAGCAACTACCACACCCGAAACCTTACCTTTGAGTGCATCGCCAATATTCTGTACAACACGCTCTTTAGCTACATCGGCACCCACCGAACTTACAGCACCCGAAACGTCAATTTTGCGTTGTGTGCCGTAACCAACTACAACCACTTCATCAATAAGTTTTGATGATTCGGTCATTTTCAGAACTTTTCCGTTTGCTGCCGATACACTCATTTCGAGACTGTTGTACCCAATATAAGTAAAAACCAATGATTTACCATCCGGCACTTTTAAAGTGAAATCGCCATTAAAGTCGGTTACAGTACCCGTGCTTGTGCCTTTTACCACCACACTTACACCAATTAAAGGATCGTTGGATTCGTCCACAATTTTTGCTTTTACTGTCTGTTGGTTTTGCGCCCAACAGTTCAATGTAAAAATTGGAACAAAACTAATCAGAAACATCAAAGACAGTTTTTGTAAAAATCGACTGTTCGTGAAAAATTTGTTTGTCATAGAATTATTATTTAAAGTTGTTTTTAAAGTTGAGGCAAAAATACAAAGATAGTAACGTGATTAGGGTATGACAACCATACAAAAAAGTATGTTTTATGTGAATTATCATTTAATATTGAGAACGATAATTGTACTTTCAGGTACCGTCATTTCAAAATTAAGTGTATACGATGTTGCATCCTGCGTAACGATTCCTTTTACCGATTTTAGAGTGAGTGAATTTTGCCACATAGATGTGTACTCTTCCCAATTTTGCCACAATAAGTTAGTCGCTTTTTGCATGTTCGAAGTCATGTTTCTAAGACTAGTTGTATATTCAGGTTTTTCTGCTAACAAGGGACTCAGAATACCAGCACTTTCAATAGCTGCACGCAAATTGTAACTGATAGAATTAGAATTAGTAAGAGAAACCCGACTACTCTTTTTTATTGCAAAAGGAATAATACTTTTAGGGATATTAATCGAAACTTTATGAACATCGTGTTTGGTCCTATCCAGATTGAAGGCTGTGACAAGCAAATAAGCTTTGTTTTTAAAAACACTTAGAAGAGCAGTGTGAGTGGTTTTATCTACATTTGTTATATTCGTACCGGGTATGATTTTATATGCCTTGCCTCCAGCCATATATTCCAACACACTATATCCCCACAGTTGACTTTTTGGAATCTGAATTGCTTTTTGTTTTGGGATATTTACCTTATCCAACATATTCCAGAGATAAATCTGCGACACACCACTAGCATATAAATTTATAAGCATACTGATATTCATTGCATTCCCAAAAGCATCAGGATTGTCTGTACTTGGTTTAGCACTCCAATCACCAATGGCACCATATTCCTGTATTTCGCGTGTAAAATGTTTATACCCGGGTATACTATCCCTGATATAATCCCAATACTCCTTAGCCCCTGAAACAATTTGGTTCAAATTATTTTTTTCGAAATAATACCTCGAGATGGCTGCATAAGGTATGGCTTTATTGGGTTTACCCGATTGACGGTTGATGCCATTGGCTGCATGGTCATAAAGATGAAAAGTGTTGATATTATGTATTTTCTGTACATTATTAACGCTTACTGAAGATACATTATAAAGTCCTAATGGTGCATTAGGTAACACATCGGCAATTGCCGCGGCTGCATAATCGTAATGCGTGATAAACTGATCTTCGGTACCGGCAAAGCGTTCCCTGCCATTCATTTCTGTTCCAATCCTGAAACGAAGCCGGTTAGCTTTTTCTTCGCCAAGCAGTTCTTTGAGTGTAATACAAAGCTCTTTTACTGTTCTATACCATTCATTTGGATTGTCAGGCGGAGCAACCTGACCGAATGAGCCAATCACTGGCTTTTGGCTTAAACACCAGGGCACATTGTCAAGTACAATCGTAAAATCAGTATAGCCATTGTCAATGTAAGGTTTCAGGCGGTTTTTGATTAAATCTTTTCGAAAAGCCAGTGAGCCATCCTTTTTTCTATATACAAAATCATATTTCGAAAGTTGGTTTATTGAAGCAGTATCAGTAGCGTTCATCGCCGACTTTTTCATTGTCCCATCAGCATTTACACCGCTGTTTTTGGATAATATTAGTCCAGGATATGAATCGGTTCCACCCAAAATACGCACAACAGTAAGCCTGTCGGCAAAAAGCACTTCCTTGGGAAAAGGACGTTTTTTGTACGCAAAATCATTTTCAAAAAAATAGTCAGGAACTTCATCGAGCCAGATACCATCTTGAAGAAATGGACCTAAAACAGGATGATTGCGCCAAAAAGGTTTTAATTCCCCTAAGGGAATTACTGATGTTTGAGCATGTGCGCCTGCGAAAATTAAAATAAAAATACAATAGCTAATTATTTTTTTCATTACAGTATATTATTTTTTTAGTTTACCATTCATTTTTAAAATTTCTATTAAATTGACTTCCAATACTCTCGCAAAACAAGCAATTTTCATTTCACAGAAAGGAAAGATATTTTTTTCATCCTGCAGTTTTATAATGCAGTTGCTATAATTCGCTTTAGTTGAATGCTGTTATCTGAGTTTGAATTTTCTGCATACATTTTAAGTCGACATACACCCGACGATAACCGTATTTTTCCCAATTTTAAGCGTCCCCAGGTTTGAGGATATGCGCACGGATATCTGTCCACACGATCATGGTCGGGAAGTCTTTCTGTTATAAATTGGGGTAAATTTACAGAAAGAACAGAATTACTACAACAAAGCGAAAGCGTGATGTTATTGCTTTTTGAGGCGTTTGTGTATTCAACTTCAAATTGATAGTTTCCGTTCTTTTTAACATCAATACTCAGTATTAATGAGTCAGCCTTTGAAGCAAAACCATTTACCCAATTGTCGTTGGGTGCACCTACAACATTCAGTTTTCCTGATAACCGACCTTCGGTAGCTACCATTCTGACTTCGGGTGCCTGTTTATATCCTAAAGGCACAACAATATTTGTATTGAGATTCTGTGAGGCTTGATTAAACCAGTTTTCGTAATTGTTTAGCAACGATTTGTGTTCGGGATAATTTCTATCAAACAAATTTCGATTTTGATACGGATCATTGGATAAATTGAATAATAAAACCGAATCTTTAACTACAGTAAGGCATAAATTGTTTGTTCGTAGTGCACCTGTAGCCGGACTCATTTTCCCTGTATATCGATGAGTGTATAAATTGCGCTTTGGAAGTTGGTTTGTCTTATTCAAAATTACATTTTTCAATGATAAGCCATCAATTGGAAATTTAGTTTCAGCATTATTAACACCACATAGCTCAAGCATAGTAGGTAAAATGTCGATTACTGATGTCGGTTGTTGTATGCTTGACGCACCAATTTTACCCTTCCAGTTTATTATGCATGGAACCCGAACTCCACCTTCATGTACTTCTCCTTTTTGACCTCTTAAGTTACCATTGTATCGGGGTACATTTTTAAATGCCGGGCCGTTATCGGTAAGAAATACAATGATTGTATTTTCGCGTAATTTTAATTCATCTAATCGCGTTATAATTCGGCCTATATTGTCGTCGACATTCTCAATCATTCCGTATACTGATGCTACAACTGCCCTATCTTTGCTATTTTGAATTGATAATGATTTATCATACTTATCGAAGTATTTATCAGGTACTTGATAAGGCGAATGAGGCGCGTTATAGGGAACATAACAAAAAAACGGACGATTTTTATTTGACTCGATAAACTGTAGGGCGGCATCCGTAAAAATGTCGGTAATATAACCTTTACCCTGAGTTTGTTTTTCGTTTCGTTGCAATTCCGGGTTGAAATAATTTGCCCAGTGCCCCGATGTAAATCCCAGAAATTCGTCGAAACCCTGTCCGTTAGGAGAAAAAGGGAAATATGCCCCGTTATGCCATTTACCGAAACAGCCGGTAGTATAACCCATTTTCTTCAGAATCTCAGCAAGCGTTGTTTCTTCCGGATTCATATTCTCAAGCCCATTTTGTACAAAAATACTGCCCGTTCGTAAATGATACCTGCCGGTAAGCAGCGATGCCCGTGTTGTTGCACTTAGGGGAGTTGCATAAAACCGTTCGAATACTGCCGATTCACGGTAAAGAGAATTCAGTACAGGCGTTTGTATTAGTTCGTTTCCATTGGCCTGCATATCGCCCCAGCCCTGATCGTCGGTCATAATGAGCAAAATATTGGGTGAGTCGGTTTTAGACACCATTCGTTTACTTGCATTAACAACATAAAAGGGCGTTAACACAAGCAACGAATAACAGGTGGATGTCAGTTTTTTCATTTTGCCTGATTCCAGCAACTTACTTTTATTTCTTCATTAAAAGGTATCGTTTTGGCTTTCCATTTAATTTCACGCGTTTCGCCAGGCAGTAGTTCAAAGTAATTATCTTCAAATTCAACATCGCCTTCGAGTGTTAAAACACGCGCCCATTTGTCCGCCGAAACAGTAATAGAACCACTATCGTAAGTTTGTTTCTGATTAACTTTCAGGCTTACAGGCTCATACTTTACATCTTGTGGACGCGCAGGTGTCCAGTAGCTTCGGTCGGTACCTTTAGCAGTTTCCATTTCGCAAACCAAAATAGCATTATTGGATAATTTCGACTTGAGTTCGGCCAAATCCTGTTCAATAATTTTTGTACTTTCGTTGGCTTTTAGTTTTATGTTTAAGTTCTTAATATCGAATGCTTTTCCTGCAACCGGCTGTATAAAAATACGAACTTTGGCTTCTACATCCTCCAATAAATCGTTGCTTATCCACCAGTTAACTGTTTTATCAGTTTGTTCGGAAGCGGCAATCACCGGGCGTGAGCCAGCTGCAAAGCCATACCAACCGGCTTTTCGACCTCCCCAATAATCAATTAAGCTCCAACCTGACGCTGGCCAACAATCGTTATACATCCAGAATTGAATTCCGGAGGAATAAAACTTCCGTCGACGACTCCCCTCTAAACCTAAACGAACAAATTCATATTGCACATATTCCATTTGACGAATTCTTTGGTCATTATCTCCGGCAGGATTACCATAGAATTGTACAGAAAGATTTTCCATAATGCCAAATAATGTCCGGCTACCACCACCATACGGAATATCAATATGATGTTGTTCATACATTTCTGTACCAAGTATATCCTCATCGTTCATAAATTTTTTCATAACACTTTTAGGTGGACATCCTGCAGCAGTTTGCTCACTCATAAAGCGACCAGCACTGTATTTACTTATAACCTCACGATAATTTGCAAAATCATAATCTAATTTTCTAAACTCCTTCGATAAAAATGAATTTACATGACTATCACCAGAGATAAGCGAATTATTTGTTTCAGGGTCAATACCGTAAGGACTTGTAATCCTGAACTGTCGTGAAGGGTCAATTTTAGCCATCATCGGAGCGATTTCGTTTTGATTCAGCAGTTTGCATGACCATTCATCCGAAGGCTTATGGTTTAAACCCAATTCATTATCTCCACACCAAAAAACAATAGCCGGATTGTTGCGAATAAGTTTAACATTAGCTTCGACTTCACGTTTATATAAACTGACAAAATCTTTATCGTCCTCGGGATAACTGCCACATGCCAGCATAAAGTCCTGTGAAGCCAGAATTCCCATTCGATTGCATAAATCCCAGAATTCCTGAGGCTCAAAAATTCCACCACCCCAAATTCTCAACATATTTACTCCTGCATCCTGAGCCTGCTTGAGAAGGGTAGCGTATTGATTTTTCGTAACACGTGCTGGAAAAGGATCGGCAGGCACCCAATTACCTCCTTTTGCATACACTTTTTTACCATTGAGAATAATAGTGAATGAGCTTCCGTTTCCAATTTTATCTTTTATCTCTTCAACCGATACTGTTCGAACACCGGTTTCGACTGTTTTTTGGTGAAGCAGTTTTCCATTTGCATCGAAAAGTTCAACTTGAACACGGTAAATCGGGTGCTCACCCAAACCATTCGACCACCATATTTGCGGATCTTTTATTTCAAAATCAAACTTTAATGGCTCATTTCCAATGGTTTTATATGTATTCCAAATGGGGTTGTTTTGTGGGTCATAACAAGTTACACTCACTTTTCGTTCTTCTTTCGTTTTATTAGTTGCTGAAACTTCCAAAGACATTTTTGCTTTGTCTTTTGTCAATTCTTTGGTGTAAATAAAAATATCGTCCACACGGGCATTATCGTATCCAACAATTCGGACTGGTCGCCATACGCCATACGAAACAAAACGCGGCACCCAATCCCATCCGAAAGTGCATTGCATCCGTCGCACATAAGCCCTGTAAGGGTCTTCAAAAGCACCTCTGTAGAATTTCTTCCGGGCTTTTTCGCCAACCATCTTTTCAATAGACTGAATTTTCACTTCCAGAGTATTCCCTTTTTCCTTCAACCACCCGTTTATATCAAAACAATAAGGCAGAAACATATTATTTGTCGATGCTAACTTTCTTCCATTCAAATAAATGTCGGAGTAAGTGTCAATTCCATCGAACTGGAGCTGAATCCATTGTTTAGCAAGTATTTCGGGTGATACATCAAAGGTTCGCTTGTATGTCCACGACCAAAACTCCGGCCATTGGCACTGTTTGTAATTATCCCGCCAAAAAATATCAGGAATTAATCCTTCGCGCTGTAAATCGGGGTGTACCATTCCGGGAACTGTTCCCAGCAACGATACGCTTTTGCTTTTATCAGGGTTAAGTCCTTCTATTTTCCATGAATCACTATTGAGTGATTGTGTAACCGACTGTGAATATGTTAATTGTATCGAGCAAAAAGTTGCTACTGCAAATGCTATCGCAAATGCTTTTAAGTTTCTCATATTTTTCTTATTTTTTATTAGAAGCCTGTGAACCATATTTTATCGTATGCTTTTCGGGCTTTCTTTAATTTTACTTTGTACTTTCTATCGTTGGTAACATGCGACATTTCATAGGGGTCTGAATTTAAATCAATCAGTTGCTCTTCAATCCCGACAGCATCATATTTTATGTATTTCAGTTTATCTTCGGTTACCACCATACGTCCGATTTCAGTTTCCACGCCCAGACTTTTGCGCCACTTCGTTTTGGTTTCCTCCAGCAATGGGCGCAGACTCATTCCGCGTGGGTCGGCTACCGCTTTTATTCCTGCAAAATCGCAAACTGTCGGCAATAAATCCAATCCGTTCGATATCAAATGTGTACTATCTACACGTCCACCTTTTATCTGGTTCTTCCACATCACCATAAACGGAATTCCGGCAGACTCTTCGTACAAAGCAGTTTTGTGTTCCATTCGATGCGCCCCGTCCATATCGCCATGATCGCTCGAAAAAATGATAACCGTGTTTTCGAGTTGATTTGTTTCGATAAGCACATTCAGCACCGTTTGAATCTGTGCATCGACTTGCTCGGTTAGTCGCGCATACGCCCATCGATGCATACGCCATTGTTTTTCGGTATATTTCTCGCGCGCCTGCATTCTGAAATCGCGAATTTCGAGCAGTTTCCGAACTGCTACAGGCTCATTCTGCTGTGGTTCGAAATTTGGAGGCAAAGGTGGACAGTATTTACTAAAAAACTCTTCTTCGGAAATACCATCGGGTATTTTCATTGATTTTTCCAATGCTGAAATTTCTTTTGTTGCTTTTCCGATATAATTCCGTTCCAATTGCGATGAAGTATAATCGCGCAATGCCATAAAGCATATATCATGCGGATTAATAAACGATAATGTCAGGTAAAACGGTTTGTCGTGTTTTTGTTTAAGGAATTCAGCTGCATCGTTTGCTAAACCTTCACGCTCATCGGTGCTAATAATTTTTGCACCCAGATTCTGAGGCTGAAGTGGTTTTGGCAAATGCACTTTACCCCCGTAATATACATCATAACCTGTTTGTAAAAGATAGGCTGGTAGTGTGGTGTTTTTAACTTCGTCAGAAATGGATGGTACGGTTAATCCAAGGTCATTTTCTGTTACCAAATTTCCATGCTTATCATTAAACTCGCTGGGGAATCGACCGGTCATCATACTAATTCGCGAGGGAACACTTACCGGATTAGCACAATAAGCCCTTGTAAAACGAACTCCGTTTTCTGCAATATAATCCATTGCAGGAGTTTTAACCCACGGATTACCGGCACAACTCATCATATTGGCATGTTGCTGGTCGGTGAATATATAAATAATATTGGGCTTTTGAGCTTCGGCAAGATTGGGTAAGATTGTCGAAAAAGCAACTGCTGCTAGTTTTAACTTCATAACTTCTATTGTAAATAAAAAACCTCCTGTAGTTCATCCGATACGGGCGAATTATCGGCATTCGTTTCCATAATATCAGCCATATACGCCCACCATTTTTGCACAATAGGGTTGTTGCCTAAATCCTGCGAACCAGCACCACCTTTTACCTTTTGCGAAGCAAAAAGAATATTGGTTTCTTTATCCCAAAAAATGGAATAATCGTACACGCCACTTTCTTCTATCAATTGCTTTAATTCCGGCCAAATTTCGTTGTGCCGTTTTTCGTACTCTTTCTCAAAACCCGGCTTGAGAAACATTTTAAATGCTTTACGTTCCATAAATTCTATTTAACAATTGTTTATTTTAATCCCCATATTTTTCCAGACATCCATTCTTGAGGTGTTCTTAATTTGCTCTAATGTTCTATTTTTCTAACTTAAATGAGGTTAGTAACAAATAAATGAATGCTAAAGCTAACACACTCATGCCGGCAACTTGTCCGAATGAGTCGGAAACTAATCCCATAATAATTGGAAAGACAGCACCACCGGCAACCCCCATAATCATTAAACCTGAAACTTCGTTGGTGTGATTCGGCATTTTCTTGAGTGCTGCCGAAAAAATAATGGAAAATACATTGGCAACCGACAATCCGAGAATTGAAATCATTGCAAGTATCACCCATAATTGATTACTGAAAAGCATACCAACCAATGCCGCCATTGCCAAAATCATTCCCCATAAAAAGAACGAACGTGACGAGTATTTTACAAGCAATATTGCACCAAGCAAAGTACCTGCGGTGCGTGCAAAAAAATACAAACTTGTTCCAAGTCCAGCCTGCTCCAAAGGGATAGAACATCGTTCCATGATAAATTTAGGTATTGCTGTATTCAGTCCAACATCCACACCCACAACAAAAACTATGGATAGAAAAAAGAGTAAAATAGTTTTATCCTGCAACAATGCAAAAGAAGATTTAATCGATACTTTACCTGTATTGCTTTTTTCCTCTTTAGCGATAGGGGTAAGCGCCAACCAGATTGCCGAGAGTATGGAAATACCGCCAAAAATAAGGAAAGTATATCGCCAATTACCTAAAATTGTGGAAGACATTCCGGCTAATAAAGGACCTGAAAATGCTGCCAATGCTTTGATAAACTGACCTAAAGTCAGACTGCTGGTTAATCGATCGTTACTCACCACATTCGTCATTAGCGGATTAAGTGAAACCTGTATAATTGTATTACCTATTCCAATAAGAGCAAAGGCTATGAGCATAGTCACAAATTGCTGACTGACAAAAGATACACCCAAACCAAGTATTGAAATCAAAATACTCAGTAATACCGTATTCTTTCGTCCCAGTTTGGTTGTAAGCATACCTACCGGTACCGATAGCAATCCAAACCATAGGAACAGTGAAAAAGGCAGCAAGTTTGCCAATGAATCGCTCAGGCCAAAATCCTGCTTTACGTAATTAGTAGCAATACCCACCAAGTCGGCTAGTCCCATTACAAAAAATGCAAACAGTACCGGCAGTAGTTTTGAAATTGAGTTTTTATTGTCCATAGTTTTATTTTCTTGCATCCTGACGAATAGCAAATACTGCATCTACCATAGCCTGAAAACCATCGACCGACATATAATCAGGAATAGAATTCCCCGAACCCGCTCCGTATCCTTGTGTCATGGAGCGGAACAAAGCCGCTTCACGTTTTACCTTTTCAAATACATAATCGTAGTTATTCAGAATAAGCTCATTCATATCAAAACCGCCAAACAGGCCAATTTTGTCGCCATACAAATTGATCCAATCCTGATAAGGTGCAATCTGGTCTTCGTTGCTGTGTTTGGCATCAATTCCCAAGGCAATAATATCAGGCATTAATTCAAAAATCTTCCCACAACTATGAAGCAGGAATTTTTTATTACCGGCATGAACAATATCAATAATTCGCTTGTATTGAGGTAAAATAAACTGACGAATGGTATCGGGTTCAAGCATGGTTGAAGTTTTATGTCCTAAATCATCACCCATACGGAAAAACACAAAAATATCGCTATATTCCTTTACCATTTTAGTCCATAAAGTAGCATACAAATCACCTATCTTATTAAACAAATCTGTATATAAATCAGGGTCGAGGTATTGCATCAGACAGAGACTTTCGTACCCAACAAGGTCTTGCGACGATTCGAAAACGCCGTAACCACAACCACCATAGGCTTTCATTCCCTGAGGCATTACCTTGCGAATAGCTTGTAGATGAGGGGTGTATTTTTTCCAAAAAAGCTCAGGTAGTTCATCGAAAGGATATTTCTCAAAATCTTCGCGTGTTTGAATAGGTCCAAGCATGCCGCCAAGTATAGCTCCATGCCCAGGGAAAATTTCGCAGATGGCAGCTTCGTAATCAAAAGCATCGTATCCGTTCTTTGCCCAAAACGAAGTTACTTTTCGGTAATAGTCTTCCAAATCAGCAGGTTTGTCCGATACTATTTCCAACTTTTCGCCTATTGCTTTCGAAATAAACGGAACATCGATATGATGCTCATAAAGCGGTAAATAATCGGGGCGTTGATTGTGTAATACTTTTAAGATATTTGTGTAATCGGGTTGAAAAGTCTGTTTCATAGATTTAATTATTTAATTGTCCGTATTTTTTACATAATTCAATAAACTTCAATACACGTTCCGGCGATACATCGTTTTGCAAAATATGTGCTGGAGCTATCATATAACCGCCATTTTTGCCCAAAATGCTGATTTTTTCAATGATATCATTTTCTAGTTCTTCGTCTGTTCCATTCGGCAATAAATCCTGCTGGTCGATGGCGCCCCAGAAGGCGAATTTCTCCCCAAAACGATTTTTCATATCTTGCGGTAAATGACCAGGCACGCCCGGCTGAACGGGATTGAAAACTTCGAATCCTATCTCCTTAATATCGTCGAGCAATTCGGCTACCGCTCCATCGCAGTGAAGAATAGGAATAATGTCGGGGTTAGCTTGTTTGAATGTATCTACCATTTTTTTGTAAATAGGTTTCAGTTGTGTGCGGAAAGTTTCGGGAGGAATAATTAAACTGAGCTGGGTACCAAAATCGTCACCAAACCAAATTGCATCTACACCTCGTTTAATGAGTTCAAGACCAATTTTTGTCTGATACTCACCACATGCTTCGAACAATGGAATCACGTACTCGGTTTCAAGCATCATATCAATCAATAGTTTCTCCATTCCAACCAGTTGGTGTCCGAGCGAGAAAACAGTAACTTCAATATCACCAAAAACAAGATAATCATTTTTGTATTTGGCTATTAACGCTTCCGCATCGCGGTAACGACCAGGTGCATACGGGTCGGGGAATTTAAAATTATCAATATCAGCTTTTGTTTCGGCATTAGCCAGAGGGTATTCCAATACTTCTACATAGATATCACCCATGCGCATCCGCATTTGATATTCGTTTAACCAAGTACCATCGGCATCTTTTACTATTCTGTAATTATCCGATACTGAAGCACCCGTTACTACAACATCGCTTCCCAGAGCAATACGTATTTCGTTAGCACTAATGCGGTAGGTAACATCTTCATAAGGATTCTCGGTATAATGGGCCGGAATACCCAGTTTTTGGGCGAAATGATCGCTTAGTTGTCTGCACAGGTCAAATTGAATAGGTACTCTGTCGGGTAATCCCGGCAACTTTTTGAATGCTTTTAAAACTCTTTCTCTTGAATTCATGGTAATTACTATTTAATTATTGGTATATTTTTTTATAGATACAGGTCCTATTAAACCGGATGGAAGCAGTGGCGAAATAGCTTTATGCACACGCATATTCGTAAATGTTTTTCTTTGATTTTCGGGCAGATTTTCATCCCCAATCAAGCGATTTGGCCAAAGATTTACAACTTCAATGCTTAATTCATTTTTGCCGGGTTTCACTGCTTTCGAAATATCCACCTGAAAAGGTTTGCGCCAGACCACTCCCAGATCTTGTCCGTTAACAGTGATTTTTGCAGAAACAGAAACATCACCCAAATTAAGATAGAGTGATTTGCCATTAATCGCATCCGCGGCTAATTCAAAGGTATTGCTATAAACGGATGCTCCACTATAATGCCTGATTGCCTGAACAGGACTTTTGCTCCAATCAACCAGTTCTGAAAACTTAAAAAGACCATTTTTCGCGTCATCGTCAAGCGTAGTTTCCGGATAAAGCCATTCTTTATCAAACTTCACGGTCCAAGTCCCCTTCACTTCGGAAATTATGTTCAGTTGGTCGAAGTTTAAATTCACTGCTGTAGCATCGGGTGATTTCTTTTTAGGAAATACGATAAACCATGAATCATAGGGATTGAATTTCAACGGGATATGAGTCTGGCCTTTTATGACTTTGAATTCAGGAAGTACTTTTTTCTCACCGGTAACGGGATTCCACAACTCTGGTTTCCTCCCCTTGACACGAAAAATAGCATTGACAATTTCGTGTTTGTTTTTCCGGTTTGCAACAAAATAAACTTCAGTATCAGGAGTGCTGCGGTGTATGAAATCGATAAAAGTCAATTTCTTATCGTAATTTACTTTTACATTTTCAGCCATGTAATGCATTTTTTCGGTAACTGTAAATACGCCTGGTTTTGTTTCTTCAGTAGCTATTGCGGGATAGTTAGGGAAAAGTTTTAGGTTTTCGGACTCTATTTCAAAATCCGGCTTAATTCCTTTCGACAGGAGCACTTCCCGAATGCTTTTGCCAAACACGATTTTTCCTTTGCCGTATTTATTTTCTTTGATTGTATTTCCGTTTATATCTCCCCACAATTCGGCAGCCACACTGCGTACATCTTCGTCACATGTTGGATAGTTATTTAATCCCGGATCGCGAACGGGACGAGGACCAATCACTGTAGCGCCCGCTTTTACAAGTTCTTTTATTTTGGTTATGATTTCAACAGGCATAAAATCTTTATCAGGCAAAACCAGCACTTGATAACTCATGCCATCGGGCAACATAATTTTGCCATTTTTCACACTCAACCGCGTTAACAACACCTCTGCATTGCATACATCATAATCGTATCCTTTTCCTAATGACGGATTTACATTCTTGCCGGGTACGGTGTTTGGCGCCCAGTCGCCGTTATAAAACAATACATCTGCCACAAACAATCCACTTTGTAATACACTGGAACAACGGGTGAGGTATAGAATCCATGATGATGCTGTCTGATTCCACCAGGTTACGTTTGGATTAAAATGTGTACCGGCACCATATTCATAACCGGGTTTTTTATCACCCACTCTGCTCAGGGTTTGTGTATGAAAAGAAATGCGATTAATCCCTTCGCAAAATGCTCGGTCGGCAACTGGTTTAAGTATTTCCGGATATTCTACCCAGTGCGATGTGTTTGTAAACGATTCGGTGGTAGCAATTCGTTTTCCATAGATATGAGCAGCGGAGGCTGTTTGCTTGCACACATAATTTTGATCATTATGGTCGATAAAAGCTTTTCCGTTCCAAAACTCACCCATCGGTCTATCTATACGACCCAGATTCTTCAATGCATCGATACAAACTGTACCCGACCAGCTTGGACCAGCAGACTCGCTTTCGGACAACATGCCGTATTGATGGCTTTTTTCGGTTAATCGACCGAGCGATTCATCCGCAAAAAGGTCGGCTGCAGTTTTCCGATAATCGTACAGAAAGCGGTCTGATATTTCGGCACTTCCTACAATTCGTCCTGAAAAAACGGGCAAATATGGAGTAGGGTCATATCCACGATAGCTTTTGAATTTTGCCAGCAGTTTATCTGTCCAGTTTGGATATCCATCTTCGTAACTATCTGTATGGAAATACTTAAGGGTTTTACCCACATATTCTTTACCGGCATCAGCTATCAAAATATCTCCCATATACTTAAACATGGTATCAACCGACGCTGCATTCAGCCAATCAACCGCCAATGCCCCTTCGGTCATTTCGGGCAATACACAAACCAAAGGCGCTCCTGTAGCCACGTGCCCCGTACGTATAATTGTCCATTCACCCTCAGGCACTTGCCAGTCAATGCTGCCATCCGGTTTTAGTCGAGAAGTTAAATCAATGATATCGTTTATCATTACTGGCTCATCATTCGAACTGTTTTTAATGCCTGCAATAGTAGGTTCCATTAAATTATCGGGCGTAATATGACAGTTAGCATCTTTCCGATTCGTTTTAGCATCGAGCAATAGGAGGCGTTCGCCGGTAAACCTGCTTTTCTGATTTTCTTTTTCACGAAAAGCCACCACTGCATTATCACGATAATCCATTTTTTCGAGAGGCCATTCCATTTGCAGTTTTACATTGAACTGATAAGGTGGTTTATAGCCACCTCTAGGATTAGGAACAGGTAGTTTACCCGCAAAACGTTGCGGTCCTTTAATTTGCATTTCAGATTGTACAAACCAACGCCCATTCATCTCGGGTGTAATCCACGGACCTCCCATCGTCCAGCCGCTCGCACAAAAATTCACACCAACTTCCAATCCCAAACGAGCTGCTTCATGGATGGTGTGTTTGTAGAGTTCGCGCCATTCGGGCGAAAGAAAAACAGGACCACGTTCCGGAATTACATTTTTATTTTGGGGCCAATTACTTGATGTGATGAGGGTTACTCCCCCCATTCCTTTTGCCTTAAATTCTTCCAAATCGCGGGTAATGGAAGGTTTATCCGCCAGACTGTTGAGCCACCACCAAAACGAGGTAGGTTTAGCGGTTACGATAGGCTGATCAAAATTTCGCTGAACATTATTGTAATTTAACTCATTCTGAGACAACAATATATCAACTGATAAAGTTAAGATGATAATGAGAAATGATAATTTAAGTTTAAACATGCTATTCGGTTTAAAAAGATGAATTAATTTTCAGTCATACTTGGTGGTAACGCACCATCTGTAGCCCATTTCGAAGGTTTTACGCCCATCACAAATTCGAAAATAGCACCATTGGTTATATCCGAATGACGAAACCATGTTTTGTTGAAAGGCTGACCATTTAGTTTACAGGATTGAATATAAATTGCCTCTTCTCCCTTTTTTAGTTTTTTGGGTAAAAGCGTTTTAATATTGATTTGCTTGCCATTTTCCATTGTAAGTGAGGAAGATACTGCAGGTGTACCAATCAAATAGACATCCGTTCCGGCTATCGGATAAAATCCCATGGTATTGAACACATACCAACCCGACATACTACCCGAATCTTCGTTGCCGGTAACGCCTTTTAGTCCCAATGTGTAATTTAAGCGAATCGTTTTACGTATAATTTCGGCTGTTTTCCAGGGCTTACCTACATAGTTGTAGTAAAGTGGGAGCATAAAATCGGGTTCGTTGTTAATATTAAAATAATCGTTCAAAAAAGGATGACCGGTTCGCCCTGATTTTGTAAAAAATGTATCCAGTCGCTGTTCAAATCTCTGTGCACCACCCATGTATTTTATAAGCTCTTTTATATCATGTGGCACAAAAAACGAATATTCCCAGGCATTGCCTTCATAAGTCCATCCTTCAATTCCCCCTATCTTATTCAGATTCATGGTTCTGTCAAACTTACCTTGTTTGTCTCGGGGCATAACAAAACCTTTCGCACCAAAAGCTTCCATATCGGCACACCAGATATTTTTCCAGTTGTGCGCTTGTTTGTAATATTTTTCAGCAATGTCATTTTTATTCAAACCTTTTGCAACCTGAGCAATGCAAAAATCATTAAATGCATATTCCATTGTCCGACTTCCAGACCGTTCGTAATTAGTTGATACATAGCCTAAAGTATTATAATCAGGCAAACCACCTCGACCTTGTTTCTTCTCGTATTCACCGGGAGGAACTGTTGCATTCTTAATCATCGATTGGAGGCACTTTTCGTAATCAATTCCTTTCAAGCCTTTTGTGTATGCATCTGCCACCAATACATCGGCGTTGCTTCCGCCTTGCGTCATAGCATACGAGTTTCCACTCCAGGCATCTGGCATATAACCTTCGTTTTCGTAAATATCGATAAGCCCATTCATAATATCAACTTGCTTACTTTCATTGATTAATGTTACGAGAGGATGTGTAACCCGATAGGTATCCCAGATACAGAAAAAATCGTCAAAATAAGGCTTGTCCGATTTCCATTTCGGATTTTCTCCTGTGCGGTTTACCGGCTGATGCATGGTGTGATATAAAGCAGAATAAAAGATTTTTTTCGTAGTATCGTTATTTGTTGTAATTTGTATTTTATTCAGTTCTTTATTCCATAAACCGCGGTTTTCAGCCACTGTTTTGTCAAAATCCCAATGATTCAACTCTTTGGACAGATTTTGTTTCGCTTTTTCGACACCAAGGAATGAAATTCCCACTTTAAGGCGAATGGTTTGACCAGCAGAAACATTGTAGGTAAAATATCCACCCACAGGCTCATTGGTGTCCGGTTCCACCTGTCTTCCAATATGTATGTTATTTGATTTCCACGTTCCAGATTTTAAACAGGGCGCATCGGCAATGGCATAAAAGAACACAGTATATGCATCGCCCCCACCCCAACCTTTGCGCACGCGGGTGTAGCCTTGCATTTCGCGGTCAGATAAAATACGAATTTCGGATCCCACTAATTTCTGAGTCCAATGACCATCTTGTCCCCAAACTAACATACTGCCCAAATCGAAAAGGATATTAGCATTCCCCGCTTTATTAAATGTATAGGAATGAAAACCCACACTATGCGTAGCGCTGAATTTGGCATCAATATCGTAATCGGCATAATTTACAGAAAAAAGTCCCGGAGCAGGTAGTTCGTTTTTGCGCATTGACCCGTAGTTTTTTGTTTTCATGTCTCCACTTGTAGCCATTACCAGCACATTGCCATATTTTGGGTTGCCTCCACTACCTGAAACATGCACATGACTGAATCCCTGAATTTTACCTTCGTTATCGTAGCCCGAATTGGTGGTTTTCTGGTTGCAATCGGGTCCCAATTTCACCATTCCGTAAGGCACGCAAGCTCCGGTAAAGGTATGACCGCCCAGCCATACATGCTTGTCGGCAGCCCAAAGCGGGTCAACGTATTGCGTTAAATCTAATTGATTTGTAGTTTGTGCAAATCCATTAATGCCTGTAATAATTAGCATTGCAATAGTAAGATATTTGAATTTTGATTTCATTTTTTAATAAATAGTTTGTTAACTGATAATTATTTTTCTGTTTAATTCTTTGATAATATAAAATCCTGACTTTAGTGAAAATGCTGTTGTGTTACTAACTGAATCTTTGATTTGAATTTCCCTGCCACTCAAGTCAATAATTGTAAGTTTTTTACCAATTTCAAATCCTGTTATTTCGAGTTTTCCTTTTGATGTAGTTACTTGTACTATATTATTCGAAAGGTTGTTAACAGCTGTAGCAGGACGATATACAGAAAAGCAAGCCTGATTCAATGATGTAGGCAAGGTGGTTCTGTAATCTATTATCAACTGCTTTAATGAAGTTACAATTTCAGGTTTTGAAGTCCTGATATTAATGGCTTCGACAGTATCGTTTTTCAGGTCGTACATTTCCATGGTTGTGGCGGTATAACTTTCATCGGTTATAAGTTTGTTATCACCGTTTATCACCGCATATTTTTTCGAATAATACCAAAACAGGGGCTTTGTTCGTTGAATTATATTACCCTCACACGCACTTTTCATATTTTCACCATCAGGTGTAAAATTATTCGGAAGCTGTGTATTTGTCAGCGCACAAAGTGTAGGAAATAGGTCAACACCGGCAATTTGTGTTGTTTTATCAACTTTCCCTTTAGGTAATCCAGTAGGCCAACTAATAATTAAAGGCGTTCTTATACCTCCTTCGTAAAGTGTACCTTTTGTTCCCCTGTGGCCGCCGGTTGTACCAAAGTTATAGTAATTCTGATTGCCAATTACATCGCTTCGAACTGCAGGTCCGTTATCACTTGCGAACACTACAATCGTATTTTCATATAATCCTTGAGCTTTTAAAGCTGCAATAATCCGCCCTACGCCATTATCTTCATCGGTAATTACACCGGCATATTTTCGCTCCCTTTCATCCGTAATATGCAAATTGGCATTCAGGCCGGCAGTAGTAGGACCAATGGGTACATGGGGCTCGTGCGTCCACACTTGAACATAAAAAGGCTTGCTGTGCGTAGTATTAATATAATTTACAGCCCTATCGTAAACAGTACGAATGGTGGTTTGAAAAATAGTTGACCCCAAACCCGGCCAAGGACCACGCATTGGTTCAGCCACATCGAAACCATAAGCCTCAACCCTTGGAGCATCAGCAGCACAGCCCGTAGCCGAAGCCTCTTCAACCAAATGCCATTTCCCGAAATGAGCTGTTTCGTATCCTCCGGTTTGTAATGCTTTGGCTATGGTGGGTGCATTAGGGTCGAGCCAATCCACCTGATTATTTTTGTAATTTAAAGCCATTTCCAATTGCATGTGGATACCATAACGAATAGGAAAACTACCCGTCAACATACCACAGCGGCTTGGCGAAGAAATGGGATTAGCTACATAAAACTGATGAAAATCAATACCATTCGTAGCCAATGCGTCAATATTCGGAGTGCGAAATCGCTGGTGTCCATGACAACTAATATCGCCCCATCCCATATCATCTGCCAGAATAAATACGATGTTTGGTTTCGTACCAGACTGAGCGAGTGCTGTTCCAAGCAGAAACGGACTAATTAATAGTGTTTTGCTAAAAATATTCATTGACATACTTATTTGTTGATTGATTTTATAGCTTCCAATGCTGCCAAATTGCTGTTGATTTGTCCCCAATTATAAATGCAAACCAAACGGGATTTATTGGCAATTGACTTATTTAATGCATTAGTCCAATCACTTTGTGTTTTATCAGTTCCCTGCAATAGCCATTCGATAGCAGCCCAATACGGAGCATCGCTTTTGGCAAGTGCAGCCATGGCTGTTAAATCTTTTGTAGGATCAGCCGCATCGCTATAAAACGACCATCCGGGACAAGAATAAGCATTGATAGACGCAGAATAAAGCGTTTCACCTACAGCCCAACCACCACCATGTACAATAATCTGATTGCGGGAAAAACCTAAATCAAATACAGTTTTTGATAAGTTTTCCAGGTTTCGGCGAACTACTTCTGTAAGCATTTGCTCCGTCAATGTACCCGATGTAGCAA